>ERZ1047472.122-NODE-122-length-72097-cov-7.538144_pt1 | contig 72097 bp, 58 predicted proteins | sample MGYA00383095_ERZ1047472 | MGnify/ENA primary metagenome ERZ1047472 (study PRJEB29581, sample SAMEA5548365) | metagenome | biome: marine; feature: coastal; material: water | depth 1 m | study: Short-term variability in the microbial, nano- and picoplankton dynamics... | reverse complement strand
GACATACAACATAATGAACAGGATTTCATAGCTGCTTGCATCCGTAACGAAAAATGGGCGCAACAAAAGCTGTATGAAGATCACTATCCTATTATGGTAACTGTATGTAAACGATACTCTAATAATAGCAGCGATTCTCTCGATATATTGCATGAGGGATTTATCAAAGTATTTAGACATATATCGAAATACAAAGCCGGAACATCTCTATCTGCCTGGATCAGGAGAATCATGATCAACACGGCCATCGACTATTATCGTAAGAGAAGCAGAAAAAGGACGGAGGACTTAGAGACAGCTTACAGTCTAAGTAGCAATACACCGGATGTAGTAAGTCAAATGTCAGCAAACGAGATACTAGAATGTCTCCAACAGCTAACTTTTGCCTATAGATCAGTGTTTAACTTATATGTGATAGAGGGATACTCACATAGAGAGGTATCAGAGCAGCTTGGAATAACCGAAAGTACTTCTAGATCTAATCTCGTCAAAGCACGAACAAAACTGAAAGCTATAATACTGTCGAAGAAACTATGATAAATAAGCAATTTGACGACATCCTGAAGCGCAAGCTTAACAATATGGCTACGCCTAGCAATAGCGATTGGTCTGTATTTGAGCACAAACTCGATAAAGCGCAAATGTCCAATACCATTAGTGCAGAAGATCTTGACAGCTCTATTAAACAGAAACTCGCAGGTATAACAACCTCTAGCCTTGCAAGTGATTGGTCTACATTTGAGCAAATGCTAGATAAAGATCAGCTTACAGATGATATGCTAGATGATAAAGTCTCTGAGGAGATGAACAAAATGCGTGCTCCATACAGACAGGACCATTGGGAACTGTTGCATGACTCTTTGGAATTCCAAAAGCAAAGAAACAACAACATTATAGGTTTTAAAGTCATAGAATTAGGTCTCTTATTCATACTACTCCTCTCAGCTAATAATCTCTATAAGTACCTACCTAGTACTTTTGAGGTGGAGAAGCCTATGATTTATGCTAGCCTAGATGATAACATTCAGAATAGTACACGAGAACCAGTTTCTGAGACCTTAAAGACAAAAGCTAGAACTCAAAAAAAATCAATAGTGTCATCTTCAGTTAGTAGAGCTTCTAATAATGAAACAATCACTACCCCTACTACTGTAAAGAATACTAATCTAATAACCACCATTACTTCAGCATCGGAAAGTAATAATAGTGAGGTAACCTTAACTACACCTCCGAGCAGCTATGTATTAGTCTCACCGATAACAGATGTCACAAGTGATGTGGAAGCATCACAAAAAGCATATATATTATCCAAGGCATCTGGTCTAATCAATTTTGCTGCTATTTCGATGAGACAAATTAGTAATCTTTCTTCTGATCAACCCTACATCCATAAATCTAGAGATATAGCCGCACGATATACACCACTTATCCTCTATCCAAGCACTAAAACTGAAAAATCAATTTTCGTTTACGTTGGTCTTGATAATAACTTGGTAAATAGCCCATTCGATGATGTGTATAAAACTGAAGGGTATAGAACTTTCGGTATCGGATACTCTGCAGGTGTAGAATATAGCGTCAAAAAAGGAAAAAAAGAGTTTTCTATAGGGTTAGGTTACTCCAATAGAGCCTACGAGCCACGTATCATTGAAGAACTTACTGGTAATCCTGCACTCACTTTATATGAGACTTCATTAGACAATATTGAGTTTAATATCATATCACTATCTGCCGGACTCAAATATATAATGACAGAATCAGATAATTGGGCTCTAGATTTTGGTTTTGGTACTAGTGCAAACGTTGTAGTGAATTCTAATTATAGTATAGAAACGCTTATAAGTAGAGATGGTCAACCAGTATCTACAATTTATGGTAGACAACCTTTTTCTGATCTAAATGACAAACCTCTTCATGATGGCATATTTGAAAATGGATCACTCAAAGAGAATATTTATATGACTACAGATGTCAGTTTTGGGTTACATAGACAACTAAATGAGAGTACAACCTTTACACTAAGACCCGAGTACAGTGTCCATTCATTCTCCAACGGCATAGGACCAAATAATGATCTTATCAATAATCTTAGTCTTAACTTAGGTGTAAGGTATATTTTATAATGCGCTACTCTTTTCGACCATATATCTCCTCTGATGTAGGCATAGTGATATCTAACATTCTGAGCCTTGCATGCTTTCCTAGTTTATAATCTTTCTTGTATAACCACTTACGCATAATCCACCCAGTAAGCACGGCTGTACCTCCTATAATAGCGGTATCCCAACTAAATCGAGTACCTTCATCACCTAATCCATCATCATCTGCGAATACATCACCTAAGACTCCATAGGTAATCCATACTACCCCGAAAGTATTAAGTGAATAGCCTACCGCCTTGGCCCATGGACGGAATCTTCTGATATGTGTTATCTCAACAACTTTTATATAACCATCGTCGAAAACCAAAATTTCATTTTCGATATCAATCTGCTTGATTACCTTATTAAAATATTCATTCGGATAATCTATTAGTTTATATACTATACTACTACCTACAAAATACTTGTTTACTATCGGATCTCCTGGTAGTTCTAGTTGAATAAACTTCTGTGCCGCTACTAACTGAGTTAGTAAAAGAAAAAATACTATGGACAAAATTGTAATAATTGACTTCATAACTCAATGTAAGAACGAAAAACATCATTGCGATTTAGATTCTTAATTATCACTAAGATATTATTTAAAAAAAGCAACCCTACATAAGGTTGCTTTTATAAATTTTACAAGTCTAACGGTGACTTTTAAGTATAGTATTTATTTTAGCTCTATATTATAGCAACTCTTATACTTCCTGAAAAGTAGCCTCTCCTTTAAAATATCTTATCATTGCCACGATATCCCTTTCGACTTCTAATTCTGGAGCCAACTTAAATATAAGTTTGTGATTACCGAAATCCTCTAACAGTGCTTCTTCTAAAAGCCTCAATCCTTTTTTCTTATTTCTCAAGAAAAATGAAGTAATCGCATGACAGTATAACATATCACCTCCGAAAGCACTATTGAATGCCTCTTCTAGCAATCTGTCAGACTCTTCGTAAAGACCTAGTTTAATGAGGAAAGTTACGTACTCTGACCATATGATATTATTACATGGATCAATATCTGTAGCTATCTGGAAATTTATAGTCGCTTTATTATAATCTTCTACTTCTACAAATGCTTTAGCCAAGGCCAAATAGTAATCCTCTATTGTATCGTCTATATCTATGGCTTTGTGGTAAGTAGCAATTGCTTTGTACCAACTGCCATCTTTACTGTAGCACTCACCTAACAGAAAGTAGATGACGTCGTTAGACTTTTCTCTTTTCACTGCCTTGAGCAGATTCAGTTTGGCAGATGTATGATCTCCTAACTTAGCCTGACATTGTGCCATCAATAACAATATATCAGAGTTTGTACCAAATTGGTGCACGTACTCTTTAAAGATACTTAACGCTTCAGCATATCTACACATATTCATACATAAGTCTGCACACTCCAGATATCCAGTTTCATAACCGCTATTAATTATAAAAGAATACTCCATGGCTGCTACTGCTTTTTCATATTCAGAGTTCGCCGCAAAAGACTGACCTAGTATATACCAAGCCATGTAATTATATGGATTCAGATCTAAGAGTTCTTCTGTAATCTGTATACTAGTATCATACGCTCTAAACATATCTAGAGCATTCCAAAGCATACTTAATGCTTCGTCTTGTAATGGGTCATTGTATAGTACTATTCGCAATTTTTCGACAACTGTAGTGTAGTCATCCATCATGTCATAGATATATGCCTCAGTAAGGAATATCTTCATCAAGTCATCATTGCTCACTACATCTTTAAGTGGCTCTAGAATCGCTAGCCCATCTTCGCAACTTCCTAATTGACAAAGCACTTTAGCTCTGAGGAGCGTTACTTCTGTTTCATAAGGGGCAATAGATTGAGCATGATCTAGAGACTTGACACATAGATCAAGTATTCCTAGCTCCAACAGTATTCTAGCTTTGATGATATAAAATTCAGACCTGTATTCATAACGGCTGAGAGCAATCTCGACAATATCAAGTGCCTGCTCGTACATGGATTCTCTTTCGTAATGGAAAACTAATTGGTAGATCGTTTTTTCATTAAGGTGGTCCAAGTTGCCAATTTCTGACAATGATTCAAATTGCGAAACAAGATCGAATATAGTACTATCCTGTTTTGTTCTTTGTTCCATAGGTTGGTTAGTGTAGTATGGGTAAATTTACAATAGGCCAAATATAAGTAAATAATAGTCACGTAGTTTAGTCTAAACTACCTTTTTTTGAACTAATTAACTGATATTAAAATTAAAGTAATACTAACGTAAAGTTCTGTTTATCAATATATTATGTTACAAGTGATATATTTCACAATGTATTAATAGCTTAGTATCCACGTGGTAACATATAAGTGATAATACATCTATGATCGACTATTTTTAGCCATGTATTAAGACAGATTTCTATATGTTTACAAGATTAAGTCGACAATCTTGGCATTTTGAGTTCTAATCTTCAGTTTTTAACTTAAGTTATTCCCTTTAAAAAATGAACTGATGTCTAAATTTTAGAGGATAAATAGGCTGTCGAGTAATAAGAAAAAAATAAAAGTATTTCCTCAAAATAAGTCAGATTTTAAGAAATCAAAGACAAAATTTACCTACTCTTCCTCATCTCCATCAACAGAGGGAACATAACAATTTATCCAAAAATTATTAAATCCTTCGCCTTGAGTAATCACCACTCTTTGGAGATTAAGCAACTCTAACAATGCCAAGAAAGTCACGATGGCATGAACCCTATTTTCGAGTCCTTCGAAGATTGCAGTGAATGTAGATCTTGTGCCCACAGATATCTTCTTGATAATATGAGCTTGTTGATTTTCGATCGTATAATTATAGCTTACAATCTCGTGCACTACTTCCCTCTTTCTATTTTCAAACCTATCTAATACCTTCTGATAAGTCTTTAGTAATTTAAAGAGATCAAAAGATTCTAACTCACTGTCTACTAATGCTTTATTTGCAATTTGCTTGAGTTCTTTGGATACATTTCCACGGTCATGCTTCGTAGACTGCGTCTGCTCCATATCACGCAGTTCGTCAATAATTTCTTTGTACTTTTTGTACTCTAGTAGCTTCTTTGTGAGTTCTTCTCTAGGGTCGATTTCGTTTCCTTCCTCATCTACTTCTTTACGAGGAATTAAGAGCTTAGCTTTGATACGCATAAGGGTAGCGGCAACTAGGATAAATTCACTAGCTATATCTATATTAAGCTTTTCTAACTCTTTGATATAATTAAGAAAATCTTCAGTGATCTTGGAAATCGGAATATTATTAACATCTAGCTCGTCTCTCTCTATAAAGAAAAGTAATAGATCAAATGGACCTTCGAACTGCTGGATCTTAATAGTATAACCTTGCATAGTGTAAAGATGGAGTATTTCGCTCTATTATAATAGATTGATTTGGGTTAGATATTAGTTGAATGGAAATGATCATATGTATTACTTTCGCAAGTCACCTTACTGCAACTGACAGATAGGTCATCTACCAATTGCTAAAAAATACACATTTAATAAGCTTATTTCACACCACTTTATAATGAAGATCGACTAAAAAATGAATCGTCTTAAGACGAGTACTTCTAACTCAATTTAACACTAGTTCATAAATCACTTCATTATCACTACCTTTGATAGTAGCATGCGATAAATAGCATATATGAATACCAACTTATACAGTCAACTACAAGAAGCAAAAGCTGAGGGGCAAAATAAATTTGCTGTACTTATCGATCCTGATCAATTAAGATTGGGAAAACTAGATACCATTCTTCAAAATGCAATGGATGCCAATGTAGATTACTTCTTTATAGGTGGTAGTCTCATTGTAAATGATATGCTCGACAAAGTATTAGTCGGTATCAGAGAGCTTTGCAATATTCCACAGATACTTTTCCCAGGAAATTCATTTCAACTAAGTAATAAGGCCGATGCTTTACTATTTCTTTCTCTAATTTCAGGTCGTAATGCTGAATTATTAATAGGAAAACATGTCATTACTGCACCATTTCTACGTAAGAGTTCATTAGAGATCATGTCTACTGGATATATGCTGATAGATGGTGGAGCTGCCACTACAGTAAGCTATATGAGCAATACCAATCCTATCCCTCGAGATAAGAATGATATCGCCGTGTGTACTGCTATGGCTGGAGAGTTATTAGGTCTAAAAATGATCTATATGGATGCTGGAAGTGGTGCTCAGACACCTATACCCGAGTCTATGATTTCTGCAGTTAGTAATAATATCAACATCCCACTTATAATCGGTGGAGGCATAAAAACTCCGGAAAAAGCATTGGCTAATGTGCAAGCCGGAGCAGATATGATTGTAGTAGGTAATGCTATAGAAAATGACCCTACACTAGTTGCTGAGTTATCGCACGCGGTGCATTCTATGAATACAACAGTTAATGGTTTTGACTTAACTCATCCAATAAGATAATATCCGATAGCATGAACGTTAAATACAAATTTCATTTTCTGAGTTACAGAAATAAGAAAGCACTTATATGATAAAGGGCACGGTCATCAAATCTACTGGTAGCTGGTACCATGTGCAGACTACTGACGAGGTATACCAATGCCGTGTCTCAGGAAAATTTCGCTTAGATGGCCTTAAACTTACTAATCCTGTAGCCGTAGGAGATCAAGTAATGATCGAACTTGGTGAAGATGAAGAAGTATGGGGTACCATCAAAAAAATACTTCCTCGTAAAAACTATGTAGTACGCCAATCACCAAGAAAAAAGCACTTTGTGCACTTACTGGCTAGTAATGTAGATCAGGCCATATTATTAGTAACTATCGTAGAGCCATTGCTAAAGCAAGGTTTTATTGATCGGTTTTTATTAATGACAGAGCCTTACAATATTCCCGTTACTATAGTATTCAATAAGAGTGATCTTTATGAGGAAAAAAATTTAGATCTATACAATTATATGAAAGCCATCTATGAAAACATAGGCTACCAAGTGGTACTGTGCTCAGCTATAGATGCTAACGGACTTAATAATCTTAGAGACATACTTAAAGATAAAACATCACTCATCGCCGGTCAGTCAGGAGTGGGCAAATCGACCATCGTAAATTCCATAGATGACGAAATTGAAATAGATACTCAAAAGTTAAGTGACTACTCTGGCAAAGGCCAACATACAACGACATTTGCAGAAATGCATCCATTGAGTTTTGGTGGTCAAATCATCGATACTCCTGGTATCAAAACCTTGGGATTTAACCATCTAGAGAAAAAGGATATCGCACATAATTTCAGAGAGTTGTTCGCTCTATCTACAAATTGTAAATACAACAATTGTATGCACCGTCAAGAGCCTCACTGTGCTGTTAAAGAAGCACTAGAAGAAGGTCGAATCAGCGAACTTAGATACTCTAACTACTTACAACTACTAGAAGAAGTGGAGGACCAAAACTATTGGGAACTCAATACAGATTTCTAGATTTTAGATGAAATAGATATACGGTCATGAGACATGTATTTCATCTTGGATTTTATCACAGTTATCAGCTAGCATTTAAGCTATATAAACTATCTTTGAATTATATTATTAGAATAACATCATGTCATTTAGCAGTCGTAGAAGATATACCTCTAGAAGAGAAAAGAGTGCGAAGATCCGTAATAATACAAGACGTATTCTTATAGCAGCTGTCTGCGTAGTCATAGTGCTTATATATAAAAACAGAGTGTTTATGTGGGACTATATTAGGACTTCGATGTATTAAATTACAGACTAGCTCAATAGTTCCTTCCGTTCATATTTCCATACATACCAAAGAAGCCCAATATTATATACTATACCAAGGGCCATAGACACAAAAGTATTTACTTGACTTCTTAGTAATACTAATGAGACTGTCATAATTACAGCTACAACCACATAGGTTAATATTTTCTTTACAGGATACTGTATGGGGTAATATCTCTGGCCTGTCAAATATCCTGCTACAATCATAAAAGCGTAGGTGGTTACAGCTGCATAAGCTGATGCAATAGTACCGACTCTAGGTAAGAAATATATACTGACGACTAATGTAATGATCGCTCCAAAAACTGAAATAATGGCTCCGAAAATAGTCCTGTCTGAGAGCTTAAACCATATTGCGACATTATAATACAAGCCTAAAAAGAAGTAAGCAAAAAGTAACCAAGGTACAATGTTTAAGGAAGCTCGATATTGGCTACCTACTAGGTACTGAGCCAGTCCGCTGAATGTTATAATTCCAATGATCACAATCACACATACTATTGTAAATGCCAAGGCGACTTGACCATAGGCTTTCTTTTCTTTATCTTCTTTAGCATTATTAAAAAAGAAAGGCTCTGCCGCATAATTAAATGCTACTGTAAATAGATTCAATAATAATGCAATCTTGGCGGCGGCGGCATATAGTCCTGCATCACTGAGATTAGCTGCCGTATCTGCACCTAAGAAATATTTTTGTAATGGCACTGCGAAAGCTTGATTAATATTACCTGCTAAGCCTACTACAATCAATGGAAAAGAATAGAAGAGCATCTTTTTCAATAGGCTGAAGTCTAGTGACCATTTCACTTTAACAAACTCTGGGATGAGTAATAAAAGAATAGATCCACTCGCCAATAGATTTGCTAGAAATACAAAATCCAATTCCTTAGTCACCCCAAAAAAAAATACTATATTCTGACCTATCTCAGGAGCAACTCTAGGTAAAACCTCCAGAAAAATCATTATAAATATGATAGTCAATACTACATTAGCCACCTTGAAAAACAAGAAACGTTTAGTTTGACTAGCTAATCGAAATTTACCATAAAACAAAGTAGCAACTGCATCAAAACCTATTATCAAGGCAAACCATTGGATATAATGTGGCTTGTCTTCATAACTCAACCAAGTAGCGATTGATTGGCTATAAACCAATACGACTCCCACAATCACTATTGCAGATACGATAACAGGAATCAACGCAGTACTAAATACATTGTCCTTATTTTCTAGTCTACTACCATATCTAAAGTAAGCCGTATCCAGTCTATAGACAAGTATGGTGAGAAAGATAGTTACATAGGCATACATCTCATTATAAGAGCCATAATCTTCAGTATCCTTAAATCTATAAGTAAGATATACTAATGTCATCAGGATATTGAGCAATCTAGGAAATATGGAAGCCATTCCATAGATCAATGTTTCTCCAACTAACTTCTTGATGATAGACATATAATAAAAAAGTAATTTAATACCGTAATATTAATTGCAATTGCAGTATTTATTTAACATTATCATGATCGTTTATATTAAAACGACTTAAATAAAGAGGGCAAGATAGTATAAAGGAAACTTTATATAAAACAAATATGCCATACGTATGATTTGAGGGACAATCAGTAGTCTGTTATTGAGTACACGTTAACTTTAATAGCTCAACATTAAACAGCAGTATCACTCAATGCGACGAACACTGAAAAACTTGATATTAACTTACTAACACAACATATTCTCTTCAATTCTATAAATGATTATATTTGAGTTGATTAGTATTAGAATATGAATGGCTTAGATATTTCTAATTGCAATTTTGCATTATCAACAATAAAACTGAGATCCAAAGTCTCGAAAAATATAAAAAATGATAGATGTAAATCTACTAAGTACTATAAGCAAGTTGCCTGGCGCTCCAGGATTTGAGCAGCAAGTAAGGTCTTTCGTAATTGACCAGATGAATGGTATAGCAGACGAAGTAAGCACTGATGCCCTTGGTAATGTAATAGCCATCAAAAAGGGGCAATCATCTGATAAAAAAGTAATGCTCGCTTCTCACATGGATGAGATTGGCTTTATGGTTACTCATGTTGATGATGATGGATTTATTAGATTCCATACTTTAGGAGGATTTGACCCTAAGACACTTACCGCTCAGCGGGTGATCATCCACGGCAGAGAAGATATAATGGGTGTAATGGGTACCAAACCTATACATGTCATGACCGACGAAGAGAGGTCAAAAGTGACAAAAAGCAACGAATACTTTATCGATACGGGAATGTCTGCTGACAAAGTAAAGCAACTTGTGCGTATAGGTGACCCTATCACGAGAGAGCGCGCATTGATCGAGATGGGTGATTGCGTTAATTCTAAGTCTTTGGATAATCGCATCTCAGTATTCGTTCAGATTGAGGCTATGAAAGCACTTCAAAATAAAAAAGTACCATACGATATATATGCCGTGTTTACAGTACAAGAGGAAGTAGGCCTTAGAGGTGCTACTGCGGCGGCATCTGGCATAGACCCAGATTTTGGTATCGCTCTAGATGTAACTATGGCATATGATCTACCCGGCGCTGCCGCTCATGAGAAAATATCTTCTCTACATGGAGGTACCGCTATCAAGATCATGGATGGTGCTACTATCTGCGACTACCGTATGGTAGAATTCATGAGGCAAACAGCAGCCAATCATAAAGTAAAGCATCAAATGGAGTTACTTCCAGCTGGAGGTACTGATACTGCTGGGCTACAGAGATATAGCAAAGGAGGATGTATAGCGGGAGCAATTTCCATTCCTCTTAGATATCTCCATCAATCAATAGAGATGGCCAGTAAGAGTGACATCAGTGATACCATAGATCTATTGGTGGCTTGCCTAGAAGATATTGATAAATACGATTGGTCTTTTAAATAGTATGCCAGACGCACGACCAATTGTTTCTTGGTTATTTTTTACTCTTGAAATTTACAATTGAATGATTTGGAAGGAAAAAAACAATAAACTCAAAAAAGAATACCAATTCAAAGATTTTCCGCAAGCAATGATTTGGATGATGGAATGTTCGTATCATATAGAAAAGCAGGGCCATCACCCAGAATGGTTCAATGTATATAATACAGTGAAAGTAGAATTGACTACTCATGATACTGGAAATACTATCACTGAAAAAGATTGGAAGTTAGCGAAAACTATGGATGATTGTTATCTAAAATTTAGCCAATCTTAAGCTGTTCAGCTTTCGCTTAATTTTCAATAATTTTCTCGTGTGACTTCGTTACCTATAGACTATATGTTTTCTTCGAAAGCAACATTACATTTTGAACTAATCAATCTGAAAATCCTTCATACATTTCTCAGGATGCTTCAGTAGTGTGTGATGACTGATTGGGGAATTGTATAGATCTATGCCTATTTGCTTTGTAAGTATTTTAAAAATCTATCTAAAGAAGCGGATTTTACTTCTTTCTTTTCGAGTTCTCTCATCCTCTTTTCTACTATCTCTATCGCTTGATCTGTCTTCTCTATGCTGACCAAAAATTTACAATAATTCACAATATTGACATCGTTATTATTAAGTTTTACGAGGTGCTTATTAGCTTCTTCTATCAGCTCCTGAAATTGTCCATTTTTTTCATATTGCTTTAAATCCAATAACAATTTTCCTAGTTCAGCTTCGTCTTTTTTTACTTCCTTGAACTGCTTCTTACTGAGATTAAGAAGCTCTGATTGTCCACCTGTATTTTCATGATAATACCTCTGCATTTTTAAGATAGATAACTTGTCATTCCCAACGGTCTCTTTATATGCTTCTATAGCTTCATCTAAAAGAGAAGGCACTTCATATTCAACCGCCTTTACGACAGTAGCGTTAGTTGCCTTAGTGATTTTCTTGACGAACGTTTCTCTGTCTACTAATTCCTTGATCTTATTTTTATTTTCAATTACTTCAGCGAATAATTTACTATCAGACTCAATAGCTGCTTCTAACAAAAACAATAATCTTTGATCTTCTGTGATATCAGGTTTAGATCTAATATATTCATTTGATATTTTGAGAGAAGGCTTCCCAGATTTATTTAACGCTTTCACATAATTATGTACAAGATTATAATTTCTTTCTCCTGCTTCATATGCCTCTACATATTGTTCACTAGTATCATACTTACGTAATACTAATTCTCCCAACTTCAAAAGTTTCTCTACGCTTTTTCCACCTTTCTCTTTATGAATTATTTCTCCATCTCCAGCTAAAAAATATAACGTAGGATAGGCACTTACTGGATATTTATGACCAAACGACACACCATCTTCCTTTTCCATATCAAGTTTAAGATTAATGAAGTTCTCATTGAAAAAATCTCCGACCTCAGATTTAGTAAATACATTTTTAGACATCCGTTTACAAGGTCCACACCAAGTAGCATAGCTATCTACAAACATCGCTTTACCTTCCTCTTTAGCCTTAGACATAACATCTTTCCAAGGTGTGTGTTCAAACACTATACCTTGCGCTGATAAAACGGTTGTAATCGTAAATAGAGCAATGAGTAATCTTAATTTCATATTGTAGTTAGTTATGATCCGACGTAAGGTCTGATCTATAAAATTTCAATTTTTGAAATGCGTGGGTAAGTTCGATATTTTCTAACTTGCAGGCCAACAAAAATAACGTCAGGTGCTTAGTTGAAATTTGTCAGAGGCATTTATTAACACAACTGTAACTCCTAGGAAAGCGCGTTGATACAAATATATGTAGAAATGCCGTAAAATCAAGTGATTATCGCCTTGGCCCAATTGATTTTCCTCATATTTGTCTTCTAATTTAATACATCCAATTGTAACACCATATGTTATCAAAGAGAGATCTATATATCAACCATGTAACGCAGACCAGTACTTTCTCGATGATGCTCGATGTCGAGCGCGCTGAAGGCTTATATATCTATAGTGGTGATGGCAAGCGATATCTAGATCTCAATAGTGGAATATCGGTGTCTAGCCTAGGTCACAGACATCCAAAAGTAGTGAAAGCCATCAAGGATCAAGTGGATACTCATATGCATACGATGGTATATGGTGAGCATATACAATCACCACAAACACAATATGCCGAGTTACTTACCAAGCATCTCGGTCATGGACTTGATAATGTATACCTTCTCAACTCTGGCTCTGAAGCTGTAGAAGTGGCGGTCAAAATAGCGAAAAGATATACAGATAAATATGAGATCATAGCTGCCGCTGGTGCCTATCATGGCAGTACTGTTGCCGCAGAATCACTTAGAAGTGATTTGGATTTTACGTCTGCATTTCGTCCATCTATTCCTGGTATCAAACATATTAGATTTAATAGTCATGAAGATCTAAAAAAAATCACATGTCGAACTGCTTGTGTCATTATGGAACTAGTGCAGGCAGAATCTGGTGTCATCACACCTGATCAAAAATGGTTAAGAGCTATCCGAACCAAGTGTAAACATACTAATACACTACTAATATTAGATGAGATACAAACTGGATTTGGTCGGACAGGACACCTATTTGCACATCAGAAGTATCACATACAGCCTGATATTCTTACTATCGGAAAGGCTATGGGTGGCGGAATGCCTATTAGCGCATGCGTAGCACGGAAAGAAATCATGCATTGTATTGCAGATAAGCCAACACTTGGTCATATTACTACATTTGGCGGACATCCAGTATGTACTGCTTCAGCTTTGGCGACACTGCAAACATTATTAGATGATAAGATCATAGAAGGCGTATTGGCTAAAGAAAAACTCATCAAATCATTACTCCAACATAATATCATAGCTGAAGTCAGATCCTCTGGTATGATGATGGCCGTAGAGCTGAAGCGTCGCAAATTCCTCAAGCATGTAGTCAATGGAGCTCAAGAAGGTGGCGCATTAGTAGATTACTTCTTATTTAATGATAAATCTTTTAGATTGGCTCCTCCGTTAATAATAACAGAGGATCAGATTAGAAAAGGATGCCAGATATTATTGAATGCGATGGATGTAGCGGAGGCTAAGTATCATAAATAACAATTTGATTATCTTGAATAATACCTAAGTTTATCTTCCATATCATCTAAAATACTATTCAAAAAATTAAAAACATTTTCTCTATCTACCTCACCTACTTTACTAATAAGTGAAGATTGTGCTATAGCTTTTTCCATCCAGCTATTAGTATAGTCACATATACGCTCATCAGTAGTACGTAAATAATTAGGTGATAAATAGGATGAGTATATTACTCTATTTTTGCCTGATTGTATAAAGATTAACTCTGGACTTGTATGTGTATAGTTGAGATAGATATCCATTTTGGCATGTTTTTCTTTACTACCAAATCTCATCTTCGCACCAGCCTTTGCAGTAGACTTAAGGTGATTGATCATTTTACGTATATCTGCAAGGATCAACAATGGATCTTCCTGTCTCCTAAATGCACCTATCTTGGTATAATATCTAAGTTGGTTGAGTGTATTGGTAAGAAAATCACTTCCCCACACATCTACACTTTCATAACTTATAAAATGATCATTTACTTCTGCCAAAGTAGACTTCAGCTCTGTATCCTTATCAAAGTGATCAAAGTCATATTTCAACCCATATTGTGAAATATTCCAGTTATTTCTATTCCAAATAAAAAGTTTAAAACTCAGTAAATGATGAAAAGGCAAAATGTGAAATACTGGAATCTCATTACTAAATGAATACACTGTATACTCATCTCTATATCTATCCATCGATTCCGAATGAGTAAGAATATTCTTAGCCCATTGCAAGTAAGATGTCAAAGGCTTTACTATGTCATCAGACTGAAAGGCATAGCTGCTCTTCTCCATACCGAAACTATCGAGGTATTGATCTAGTGAGATGCCAAAGTATTTACATACTTGCATAGATTCATCAAAACTTAATTTAGAAATAGCTCTGATCTTTTTGTAGGCTCCACTCCTACTAATGTAAAGAGCCGCTGCTACTTCTTCCGCAAAATGATCAGTACGCTTATATCCACTGCGGTCATAGAGATAATCAAAGAAGGAAACTTGGTATTCGTTCTGTAGCATAGCAGTTATTTATACAAATCAGACTTCACAATCTCATTGATTAATATTAAATCTAATAGTCAACTCAAAAATTATTATTTGCAATATAACCAATTCCTATTATAGGAATCTGTTTTTGAAAAAATTCCTTAAATAGACGAATTGTTGATTGATATTTACTTTGTAATATTTCCTAGATTATTTAAAATGCAAAAGCAATAAAAAATCACCTTTCGCAATTAATCGTAGGGTGATTTTTTATTCCTTTAAATTATAATCCTGATATAAATTTAATACTTCATGAAAAGGACATAAAAAATATACGCGAACATATTAGGCTCTAATTTAATGGTAGGTTGGTATTTTACTATGAGATTTACTCCTGAGCGTCTATAATTTTTAGGATTTTATATAGGCAAATACGGTGATTTAGCAACTATATTTTCTACCAAAACGACTGCAAGAATGATACCTGTAGAAACTAATTATGTAGTAAACTCTAGACACAATGCACAAGTAATTAGGTACAGAAATTAAACATTTAAAATATCATTATTAAACAAAATTACTCCCTGATTCGAAAACATCTGACAGTCCATCGTCTCCCCATCTCAGCGTATCCTACAGACATCAACTTCAAAATAATGGCTTATTTTTTCAAGTAGGATTACAAATCATATTATTTGACAAAGACTTAACCAGTCCAATTTCATTATCAATTGATTTTGAAGATGGCATTAAATAAACAATCACCTTGCGATAATTTCACAAGGTGATTGTTATAATCTATCTAAACTATATAATCTTAGTCACTAAAGTGAAAGACTTGGACTTACTTTCCCACTAGCTACACACTAAGTTTAATCTGAATTTCTACAACTCTTTTCTCAATCTAGCCACAGGAATTCCTAACTGCTCTCTATATTTTGCAATAGTTCTTCTAGCGATATTATATCCTTTTTCTATCAACATATCTTTGAGTCTCTCATCAGATAATGGCTTACGTTTATCTTCCTGATCTACTATCGTACCTAAAATATTTTTTACCTCGAGTGTAGAAACTTCTTTGCCATCTTGTGTCATAAGTGACTCAGAAAAGAAATCCTTTAATCTCTTAGTACCAAACTCTGTCTGTACGAATTTACTATTTGCCACACGCGATACTGTCGAGATATCTAGGCCTGTAATCTCAGCGATATCCTTTAAGATCATCGGCTTGAGTGTACGATCATCTCCAGTTCTGAAGAAGTCATACTGATATTGCATTATAGAGTACATAGTACGTTTGAGAGTATCTTGTCTTTGCTTAATAGCATCGATAAACCACTTTGCTGAATCAATCTTCTGCTTGATAAACATCACAGCTTCTTTCTCTGTCTTCTTAGCCTTACGTTTTTCTGTTGTTGACTTATAACCTTTCAACATCTCCATGTACTGATCGTTGATACGTAGATCAGGAGCATTGCGACTATTTAGAGTAAGCTCTAATTCACCATCCCTATTACTGATTAAGAAATCTGGAACGATATATTGATTGACTCTATTGGCTGTAGTCGCTGCACCACTAGCTGGCTTTGGATTAAGCTTAAGTATCTCCTCTATAGCTTCTTTGAGTTCAGCGTCAGATACGAATAGATTTTTCTTTAGTTTGATATAATGCTTCTTAGTAAATTCTTGGAAGTGATTAAGTAGTATCTTCAAAGCAAGATTCTTAGCTCTTACGTGAGTACCTGTTGCTTTTTCTATCTTCTCATTTAATTGAATGAGAAGACATTCTCTAAGATCTCTAGCTCCTACCCCTGCAGGATCAAATCTTTGGACCATACTGAGAATCACTGTTACCTCCGATTCCACAATCTCAAATCCATGTGCAAACATTATATCATCGATTATAGCAGAGGTTTCTCTTCTTAGGTATCCGTCTTCATCTATACTACCCACTATTTGATTTGCAATAATCTCCTCTCTTTCAGTCTTAAACTCTAATAAGCCTAATTGCATTTCGAGCAAATCATGAAAGTTATTACCTCCACTTATTGGTGTATCTGTCTCTTCTATATTATATGCACTATTATCCCCTTTGAGTTTGTAGCTTGATGGATCGTCTTCCATATACTCCGTCAAATAGTCATCTAATTCGAATTCTTTCTCCTCTGCTCTATCGTCAGAATTCTCATCTCCCAAATCAAACACATCGGTATTATCTTCACCCTCATCGAGTGCCGGATTAGATTCTAGCTCTTCTTGGATACGTTGATCCAGCGTTGCAGTAGGAATCTGCAGAAGTTTCATTAACTGTATCTGTTGAGGAGACAGCTTCTGGAGCATTTTTTGACTTAGATTCTGCTTTAACATGTTGTAGTTTTTTAATTCTATCGACTGGCGAAATTTAATTATTCCATTTGTCTTGCATTATTGCAATTGTTATTTGGTATAATGCCGATTACATATTGGAATATCTTTTACTAGTTTAAATGCCATTTTAACAGATAATCATTATTAGTAGCTTTGAGACAATCCTCTATCTAGTCAGAAATATTTAGTAAAAAAGAGGATTCATGCACATACTACATTAAAGAAACATTGAAAATACTTCTTAAGTTCGTTATAATATAGACCTTAGATTGGTAATTTCTTAAACAAATATAGACGCTCAATACAACATATAAAAGAAAATTATAATATTTAATCTGTTCAAATAGATTTGTTTATACTAACAATAGTGCTGAACCCTATAAAAACATAGGACGTCAGCCTATCAAATTTTATTCCATTTTTTTAAATAACCATTAGACAAATGACCGTAAATGATAGATTAACAGCCCTCAGAGGGTGGATGCGAGAAGAAAAAATAGATGCTTACATCATTCCGAGTAGCGATCCACATCAGAGTGAATATGTAGCTGAACACTGGAAATCAAGAGAATGGATCAGTGGATTTACAGGATCTGCAGGTACTGTCGTAGTGACTGTTGATTATGCTGGGGTATGGACTGATAGTCGATATTTTTTACAAGGAGAAATGGAGACTGCAAGCAGTGAATTTGAACTACAGAAGATGCATAACCAATTTGGCAATTACTACAGAGACTGGATTATTGACAATCTCTCAAGTGGTCAGACCGTAGCTGTAGATGGTGAATTATTCTCTAATGGACAATGTGATATGCTGAAAAAAGCATTTGTTTCAGAGGGATTAAAGTTTAGAATAGACGCTGATGGTATATCACCAACATGGACAAACAGAGCAGCTATACCTATGAATGAGATATATGTACACGATGCCAAGTACGCTGGAAAAACCCGTACAGAAAGACTCAATGAAGTAAGAGCTAAGATGGTTGAGCAAAAAGCAGATCATCACCTTACTACTACCTTAGACGATATAGGATGGACGCTCAATATAAGGGGAACTGATATAGACTTTAACCCAGTGGCAGTTTGCTACCTAGTAGTAAGCAAGACTTATAGCACATTATTTATAGATAAAGTTAAAGTACCGGTAGCGATACAAAACGAATTAAAAGCTGATAACATCTATCTCAGACCCTATACTGAAATAGTCGCATATCTCAATCAATTACCAGAGATCGATACTTTGTTAGTAGACCCCTTGATATGTAATGCCTATCTCTACAGAGCTATTAATGCTCAAAAAGTTAATGGCAATACCCCGGCGAAATACCTGAAAGCGATTAAGAACTCAACTGAGATAGCGCACAGTAAATCTTCCCAAATAAAAGATTCTGTAGGCATGGCTAAAGCGTGGAAGTGGTTAGAGGATACGCTCAAATCACGAAATGTCTCTGAGGCGGAATTTGCTGATAAACTTGCAGAATGTAGAGGTCATCAAGCACATTACAAAAGTGAAAGTTTTCCAGCGATAATAGGATATAAGGGCAATGGTGCCATCATACACTACCATCCTACTCATGATGCTTGTCACGATATAAAGAATAATGGCATGCTCCTATGCGATAGTGGCGGTCAGTACTTAGATGGAACTACAGACATCACTAGGACTGTATCATTTACGGATCCTACAGATCAACAGAAGCTTCATTATACGTTAGTGCTCAAGGGAATGATAGGACTCTCTATGGCCAAATTCCCAATAGGCACTCAAGGAAATCAACTCGATACTCTAGCACGAATGCACCTCTGGCAACATGGTCTCAATTACGGTCATGGTACTGGTCACGGGGTAGGATTTTTTATGAATGTACATGAGCCACCACAAGGATTTGCGCCTGGCAATTCAATGAGATCTAATACAAAGCATGATGCAGGAATGCTCAGCTCCAATGAGCCAGGATATTACCTAGAAGGAGAGTACGGAATCCGTATAGAAAATCTAATGGTCGTAGTAGAAGATAAGGAAGGATGGTTGAAATTTGATACTATCACTCTATTCCCTATCGCTACTAATCTAATAGATATGGATTTCATGACTACTACGGAAACTCAGTGGCTTAATGATTATCATCAAGAAACTTATGATAAGGTGTCACCGCAGATGGATGAAGAACATAGATTATGGTTAAAGGAGAAGTGTAGAGCTTTGTAGAGCTTTGGCTTATAGTTGGTTGCTTTCAAACATCGCATGAAGCGCTAGCTCATCATCCACAAATTAACTATTTTAGAGAGGACCAGTCAGTGCTTTTTCAGGGATATCAAGTCTAAGATTCTCGTTAAATTTAACTTCCCTGAGTTATAGAGTATGCTAAAAATTTTCCTTTATGCATTTAGGTAGATTTTCTGGGTGATGCACTCAGTGCAACTGGGCAGATGACTAAGAGGGAATGAATTTATCAATGTAAGAAAAGGAATTCCATTTACCATAAATTTTATAGACGGCCGCAGTTACAAAGCTTATAAATTGGAGTAACCATAATTGTTAAAATAAATCGATACTACACGCCAATTCGAAATGTGGGAACGTAACTATGGCCTGAGGCTTGGTTTATCTCATGCTATTTATAAATATATGGGCTTTGGTAAAGAAGCTGTTAATCTTACCATACTAAGTTATACTTATAAAATTAGATCAGAAATAATTAACAATAAGAAGCTTCAGCTGGTAGGCAAATCGAACTCTGAATCAGGTATAATTGGGATCTTAGCCCAATCTCCCGCTATTCACCAATAGACAATTGACAAATTTGTTGACAACGACATTACGGTCAATCAAATACATGAATGGGTATGTCCTTTATTCTTTGATACAGAAACTAAAGTAATCCGACTAGCAGAAATTATGCTTCAAAGCATAGGTCCAGCTGATAAAGAGTAGAAATATAATCCACATCTGAAAATTCGCCTCTAACAATTAGAAATACTCGCAGATAAACTATTTCTTTGTATCATCAATATAACAATAGCAAAATCTATAGCTATGAGTGGAAATAACAACGATTGGGGAAAGAAAGGAATTTGGTTCGGTAAAGGAATCATAGGCATTGCAATTTTCGTTATTCTAATTATCTATGTCTACAATAGTAACATGAACTACCTTAACTAGGGGAGTCTTTTCATTTACTTATTTGTTACAAAAATACTTCTTGCGTTTTGCGATGGATCTCTAAACTGTTTTGATTTCAAGTTTATTGAGGTGTACAAACTATACTTTTTAAATGTACTACTTAATGATAGTAACTAGACCATCGTGCTCGTAGATTTCCTTGAAGCACATTTTCAATATTGTCAGATCAAATTATAAGTACTAGATTTTCACTACCCTAGCCACGTATATCTTATCTGAAGTGACTATTCTGATGTAGTAAATTCCATTGCTGCTTATATTTGCTGTATCTAACGATAACTCATATCCATCATAGTCATAGGAAATCTCTGAGCTCCTACCCATTTGATCTATTACAGATGCTTCTCTAATATCAGTTAACTCTGAGTGTATGAGTGATAATCTCTCAGATGATCCAATAGGATTAGGGTAAAGTTCGACATTAATTACTCCTAAATCTGACGTACCTACGTAAAATGACTCTGGTGGAGTGATATGCTGATCAGTATATATACGATATTCGCCAGGTGCGAGTGAAATATTTTCATTGACATTAGTAACATTAAGACTATCTCCTGTGAAGTATTCATACCATGTACCTGTAGACTGGAAGCTTGGATCTACAGCGTCAGATTCGACTCTGAAATTGGCCATCGTCACCGCATTCATGTCAGAGTGATTCAGCTTGATGCGCTTATAGTATGACTGGTCCAAAAAATGAAAATCTGTAGTAGCGAATGTTGGATAAGATTTTTTGAGATGAGTCAACGCTGAGATTACGGCATATAGTTGACGTCTACCCTCTACTTCGGCATAATCCCATCTGATTGGTTTAGGGTCCAATCTACAGTTTGGGCTATTACCACCATTTATACAATAATTAATAGAGAAATCATATCCTAACTCCTGAAATTGCCACATCATCTTAGGTCCAGGAATACTAAAGAAAATTGTGTTAGCTGCTTCGGCTCTGTCATAGGCAACCTCAGACTGCTGTGTATCATGTCCAGGAGCATCATTGCCAAACTGGAGAAGCTTATATAACATACGCTCTTCGTCATGACTCTCTGAGTACCCTACTACATGCGGATCACTCCATCCACGTTGCTGATATGACAACCAATTAAGACTTGAGCTATATCCCATAGCTGCTTCTGCGAATTGGTGCTGCCCATTGCCCCATAGCATCATACCATGATCGGATAATTCACGTTCTTCGGTATTACCACCGAAATGTTCAAGTATTACATAATTGTCTGGGTCAATGCTCCAGATATGGTCTGCATATTCCTTTAGAATGGCTATTCTGCTAGCATCGTATTGAGACATTAAATCAGAATTACTTCCACTATTAAATTGGGTAAATCCTTTGGATAAATCAAAACGAAAACCATCAATTTTAAATTCTTCTATCCAATACTGCGTCACTCTTTTAACCCATTTTTTAGTTTCGAAGTTTTCATGGTTGACATCATAGCCAACATTGAATGGATGTTTCGCTTCTACATTAAGCCAAGGATTGTCACTCGTTGGACGGAAATTCTGTGGATCCCAAAACATTTGCGCTAATGGGCTCTGAGAAAAAACATGATTATAAACTACATCCAATATTACTGCTATACCTCGACTGTGTGCGGCATCTATTACTGCTTTAAACTGTTCTCTAGTACCATAGTACTTATCCAATGCCATGTGAAAAGATGGATTGTAACCCCAGCTTTGATTACCTTCAAATTCATTAACTGGCATTAACTCTATCGCATTGACTCCCAGAGTCTGTAGGTAATCTAATGTATCTAATAATGAAGCATAACTATGATTGTTTAAAAAATCTCTCATCAGTATTTCATAGATCACAAGATCCGTCTTTGCAGGTTTCGTAAAGATTGACGTCCAAGGATATTCCTCATCCGTAGTATCAAATACAGTAACCATACCTGTAGTCAAATCTATAGGATAGTCAGGAAGAGTATTCATCACTTCCGCAGGGACCCATTGATCATTATTTGGATCCAAAATCACTTCTGAATATGGATCTGCTAGTTTAATACTGCCATCTACGAGGTACTGGTATGTATTTTGTCCATTTTCAAATAATATCTTTGGCAGTTCAATCCAGAATGTAACATCATCCGATGCTAAATTCATACGATAATCTAAATCGATTTGATAATCATTAGCTGGACAAAGGAAAAACGCATGATCTTTATGAGGTGCGGTTAATTGAAAAATAAAAGTATCGTCAGAGAAATAATTAACTCCATCTTCAAGTTCTGCTGGAGGATTTGTTAGAGTATTCGTTCTCTCCAATACAAAGACTGTCGTAGTCACAGTAAGTTGCTCTGCGCCATCATCCAACAGTATACTAAATTCATTTTCGCCTAGTACGAGATCTGTAATTGTTATGTCTAATGCATCACTTGTTTCAGAATGAACTAACATACCATTATTAGATACTGATATATCAACTACTTTAATTACACTCAGCTGAATATTAAGACTTTCATCATCAAATATGATTGAGCCTCCTAGTGCAGGTGATATCAAATTAGCTATCAAACCTTGATCTGACTCATACACTTGAGAATATATATCTGATCCGTCAGACGATCTACCTGACTGGGATCCGTCTTGATTACGGAATACAAATGCTAAATATTCTACTTGCTCTCCGACAGGTAGATTATAAAAGTCTTGAATATTAATCTCAAGCGAATATAGATCCGGACTTACTCTATTCATCAGGGGTGCATTAGTAGTACCCCATTCACCTTGCACATAATTCCAATCCCCAAGGCTAGTACTAGACGAAGTAATCACACCGGTATGTGCATATACATCATCGGCAAATCCAGCCAATCCAGCATTACCTTGTGTTGCATCAAAATATATAGTCACATCATCAAATTGTGATGGAAACTCTGGTTCGGTGTAGACTACCTGCGCTAGTAATGAAGATCCAATAACGAAATAAAGAAAGGCTGTAATAAATAATCTCATGAATCTAATGTCTGATTTATCAATAACCACAAATTATAATGTTTTGAATGAAAAGGTGTCGTTAAAGAAAAGTAATTAAATGCAATCGTTTGTAGTTGTATTCCAATAAAGAAAAATTATTTAATAATTAAATAACATAGGGTCCTCGTATCATTTAAAAATAGAAAATCTAAGTTTTGGTGTATATATATTTGTTTACCCCATTTGGAATATCGCTACCGCCCGTTACGCAAATACATTAGCTAAAACAAGAGAGAATAATATAAATCCTTTTTAAAATCAAATACTAGTTGAGTATTTAAGGATAAAGACATTAGATTAACTAAAACTAAATAGATCTCAAGTATATGTCTTAAAAAAGTGAAAAGCTCGATAAACTTAATAATTCTGTTTGTTCATTCATAAAATTATGCTCTTCACTTATTCCATCTATTTTCGATTAACCATTTAAATTAATGTATCTTGTAAATTTATTATCATTTTTCGTAAAATTCAACTTTAAAATTTAAAACAAATGAAACATCTACTTTTATTTTCTCTTGCAGCATTTATATTAAGCTGTCAAGCACCGAGTCCAAAATCTAATCAATTTGATAAGTTTAATGAAAACGCAGCTTCTGCAGATTCTACGTTTAATCTTTTTGAAAGTGGTAATTTGGATATTATGAGTGATATGTATGCTGACGATATGTTTTGGTCTCCAGCAAATACTACAGATTCATTATCAAAGGAACAATGGCAAAGCGGAATGAAACAATGGCACGCAAGCTTTGACAGTTTTAGTTTTGAAAATAGACTATATTATCCTAGTGTTGATGAAGAATTCCTTCCTAATGGTGGTGTTCGAGTTTATGGTACTTGGAGTTCGGTACATAAAGAAACAGGTAAGTCAACTCAAACAAAATATTACGCCGTTTTAGAATATAATGAGGACGGAAAAATTGCAGGTAATATGGAGTGGTTTGATCTTGGAGGTGTTTTTGATCAGTTAGAAGATTCACCGGAGTCAACAGAAAAATAATATTATCCTTATAAATTATACAAAATGAAATAATTACAAAAATAGCAGCCACAATTAATGGCTGCTATTTTTATTTTAGACTATTTATATTTGATTCATTGTTTGAAAACAATTAATTTGATATGTTTTTTTGATTATCAACGTCTGCACAGTATTTTTTCTATCGACTTGTAGTATAATTTTATTTTAAGTTTTTATTTAAGTGAGTTTTTGATTGCTAACATGTTAGATATCTATTATCTTGTCTTTAGACCTGCTTTCGTTGATATAATACACTAAATATTTAACTCTATTATTTTCTACAGAAAAGCCATATCCATAACTGAGAATATCATTTTTAAAATCAACAGGTTTAGATAAAATAGATTCGTTTGATGTTAAAATTATATTGAATCCAAAATCAGTATTGTATGGTGCTATGTATTATGTGATTAAACACCAAAAATTATACATCTCTAAAACAGTATAATTATTATTAAATTATGCTGTCGACCCAATAATTCTATATTATATTTGAATATATGTGTAAATACATAAGATTATTTTTATTGCTCTGCATAGTACAGTATTCACTTAATGCTCAGCAGGTTAGACCTGATGATGGATATCTCTTTGATCAGACTATCGTACCAAAGATCGAAGTCTATCTATCTCAGGATTCGCTAGATACAATGTTGCTACCCACAAATGTGAGAAGTAATCATGAGTATCGCGCTATGTGTATAATTACCAAGGGAGATACCAAAGATACTATCAATAATATAGGCCTACGATTAAGAGGCAATACGAGCAGGTTAGCAGATAAGAAATCATTTAAAATATCTTTCAACTCTTTCGAACCAGAAAAAAAATTTAAAGGGTTGGAGAAACTTAATCTAAATGGTGAGCATAACGATCCATCCATTGTCCGAGCTAAGTTAGCTTGGGATTTTTTTGCTGATGCTAAAATCCCAGCAGCTAGAGTCAATCATGTAAGGCTACATATCAATGATGAATACCGAGGTCTCTATCTTAATATAGAACATATAGATGAAGAGTTTATTAAAAAAAGATTTGAAAATACGGATGGCAACCTATTTAAATGCCTATGGCCAGCGAATTTAAATTATATTAATAGCGATCCTGAGTCTTATAAGTTTACCAATAATGGACGCCGTGCATATGATCTCAAAACCAATACAGTGGAAGATGATTATAGTGGATTGGCAGATTTTATTTGGAGACTTAATTCGTCTGTCACAAATAATTTTCAATGTAAAATAGAAGAAGTCCTTGATGTAAATAGTGTACTCAAGGCAATGGCGATAGATATGCTTACCTCTAACTGGGATGGAGTTATCAATCAAAACAATTTCTACTTATACGAAGATCTGAATACTGGTAAATTCCATTGGCTTCCATATGATACTGATAATACGTTTGGTATAGATTGGTTTGGGATCGACTGGGCGAGTGTCGACATCTATCAATACGCAAATAGACTGGGAAGTGACAGACCATTATACGAGCAAATGCTCACTTTACCTGAGTATCGTGCAAAGTATACTTACTATGTTGATCAACTCATACAATCCTACTATAATAATAGCGTATTAGACCCAGTATTAGATGATGTCAATAGCATGACTACCCCATTTCGAATCCCTGATACTTATGCAACAGAAGATTATAATTGGAGTATTACAGACTTCAGCAATAGTTTTGGTGACTTTGATGATGCCCATGTAAAATATGGTCTAAAATCATTTATCACTAAAAGAAAAAGTAAAGCACTAGAGCAACTCGACGATTACGACATCGTACCTATTATGACCAGCCTCAAAATAGTTCATACTGAAAGTGATGTTCAAATTTATACAGATATGATCGACGACCTAGGAATAGAATCCGTAATACTCCACTACTCAATCGATGCTGCAGAATGGAACGAATCGAATATGGCACTTAATGATGATGGTCACTACTTCGCTACTATAGCGATTAACGCTCCTGGATTTTTACAGTATTATATCAAGGTGACGGATAGTAGCAATCAAAGTAGAAATTTCCCTAGTTGTGGAAATACAGAAATTAATACTGGATTCTTCCCCACACCAAATCTTGTCATAAATGAATTAATGGCGAGTAATAGCATGGCTGTAACCGATAACAATGGGGAGTATGACGACTGGATAGAACTTTACAATGCTGACAATGTGGACATTCAACTCTCAAACTATTATCTATCTGACAACTCTGAGAATCCGAATAAATGGCAGCTACCAAATATCATATTATCGCCTGACGATTATCTCGTGATATGGGCAGATGAAGATGGTAGCCAAGGCGATACACATGCCAACTTCAAACTACAAAAAAGCGGAGAGCAAATAGGAATCTATGATAATACAGACAATAATTTTGCTCTATTAGATTATATAGAATTTGGAGCGCAAAATACAGATGTGAGTTTTGGTAGAAGACCGAACGGCGTAGGTGAATTTGAAGTGTTAGATTTCTATTCTCCTAAGGCTAATAATGATATCAATACAGAGGTTAAAGAAGTATCTTCCCTGAATTTATCAATTTATCCTAATCCGACTTCAATAGAAATTAGAATCGATGAAAAGTATATTGGTCAAAGATATAATATTGCAAATACTCATGGTAAGATATTGACTTCTGCCATCTATGATGAAGCAATCAACATCAAACAATTACCTTCAGGCCTCTACTATATTTCGATAGTTGGTGGTGGAGTGATTTCTATAGACAAGTTTATTATTGTCCGATAATCATCTAATATTCTTTAATCTTACTTTCTACAATACTGTATTCTAGTAAGATTTTACGTTATGTATTTCTTCACCATTATATATAGTATCACCAGTCGTACGAATCTATTTATCGCGATATATTTGAATAGAAAATAGCATAGCATGCTCAATAAAATAAGTAAGGTAAGTCTCATTATAGTTGTGGTACTATGAATAATAGAAATAAATTAACTTCGCATCATTCAAAAATTGAAACTTTACGATGACCAAGTCAATATATATATTAATTCTTTTATTGTGCTCATCATTTATTTCTGCACAATCTGATTATTGGCAACAACATGTAGAATATAAAATCAATGCACAGCTAGACACTAGTACAAATATTATCAAGGCGGAGTGTGGGATTCAATACTTCAACAACTCACCTGATTCATTAGATCGTATATACTTCCACCTTTGGGCCAATGCATTTAGTAATAAGACATCTTCATTTGCAGATCAAGCACTTAAAATGGGGATGACTGATTATTACTTTGCTGACGACAGTGAACTTGGAGGATATCAAGAAATCACAGTAGCACTATCCTCCGAAGAGGGCGAATTACAACTTATCTATTTGGATGATCAAAAGGAAATCGCGTATGTACCAATAAAAGGAGGCGTACCGCCAGGCGAAGAAATATGTTTAATATTTTATTACGAACTAAAAATACCAAACTATTTCGCAAGATTAGGAAAGTCAAATAACTTATACAATATGGTAGCTTGGTATCCTAAGCCTGCGGTATATGACCGCAATGGATGGCATACTTTTCCATATCTATCAATGGGAGAGTTTTATAGCGAATTTGCCAACTATGAGGTAACCCTCAGTGCCCCCAAAGGAAATACAATAGCCCATAGCGGATATGAGACTAAGCGATATACTAATAATGACTACCAATACAAAGAAACACGCCTAGAGAATGCACATGACTACGCTTGGTTTGTATCTCCAGATTTCATAATAGAAGAAGAAAAAGTAACACTTAATAACAATCAAATAGTAGATGTAAAAATATACAGAAAACCAGATGATACTATATGGTCAGAAGCAATGCTTTATACGAAGCAAGTATTAATCTACATGGCAGACTACATGGGTGATTATCCCTATTCCACTCTCTCTATAGTACAGGGTGAAGACAGCGGATTAGTTGGCGCTATGGAGTATCCTTCTATCAAAATAATTAAAAATGTACGGGCTTCGGATGCCTTAGAATATTACATAGCACATGAAGTAGGACACGCTTGGTTTTATGCTGCTATAGGATCCAATGAGCGAGATGAAAGTTACTTTGATGAAGGGCTTACTTCGTTCCTTGAACAGAAGTATACTGCCCACTATCATGAGGGTGATAACTATCAAAATAGTAAACTTCCATCATTTCTTTTGGGTAGTGATAAGCCAGTTCTCAGACACTTCACTGAAGGGCAAATTTGTAGACATTTGCATCAGCCTTTAACTACGCCTGTCGCAGAGTTAAGTACTATTAATTATGGCCTTAATGCATATCAGATAGGATCCACTTTGATCGCACACACAGAGTCACTTTTAGGCTTTAATAAAGTACGTGAGATATTAAGAAGCTTCTATACCGAATGGAAATTTAAGCATCCAATATATAAAGATCTTCTCTCTCATGTAGAGAAAGAATCCAAAATCAATCTGAGTGGCTACAATGATATACTAGCTGGCCATGCAGTAGATGCGAGTATCTCAAAGGTAGCTGGTGGCAAAATAACCATAACTAATAAAGGGAAGTCAGAAATAATGATGCCGCTGCTTATTACATATGAAGATGGCACCACCGAAAGAGAGAATGTAAACCCTTCTCAACAAGATCTAATACTCGAAAAATACAAAAATATTAAATCTGCAATTCTTGATCCAGATCAAACCAGCTTAGATATCAATCCAGAAAATAATAGATATCCAAGGCCAGGAATTGGTGTTAGAATATTTACAGGATTTGATTCTCCAAGCAAAAAAGACATTTATCTTAGTCCATTAATTGGATATAACTCTTATGATGGTATCATGCTCGGATTAAGTATGTATAACTCTACTTTTCCTGCAAAAAATTTGAAGTGGAATATCACACCGTTTTATGGATTTGATAGTGGTCAATTGGTTGGACAGAGTTGGATCAGTTATGACACAAAATTTAAATCTGACAAGATCAGAAAAATTCAATATCGGTTGGGGATAAAATCCTTTTCGATTGCGAATAATGAAGATGCAAACATCCAACTACGATATATTAGAATAGATCCTTGTGTTACATTACATCACTATCATAACCCTGCTAACAAATTATACAGCAAAACTAGTCTAAGGCAGCTGTGGACCGGAACAGATATTTCCGATTTAGATTTTGATAGATTTACTCAGAATATAACGAGACTAACTCATAATAGGTATAATTTTGATAAGCTACAACCCAAGGAATTAGAAATCGAGCTTGAGTATAATCAATATCATGCTGGCAGCTTTTTAGATTCTCAAGATTACCTTAAGTTGAGTCTAGATTATAGACATGGATTTCTGTTTGGTAAGCATCGAAAACTTGATATTAGATTATTCGCTGCAAAATTTTTAATGAATAGTCAAAGGCAATCATCGTCTTACAATAATCTATTAGCACAAGGAAGTATCGCACTACTTAACCAAGGTTTTACTGACTACAGTTATAATGATTACTACTTCGATAGACAAGGGCAAAGCAAGAGAGCATATCGTCAAATAGGATATCATGGAGGAGGATTCAAAGATGCGCTTGGAAGTGCTAATGGTAGAATAGGTCAAAGTAATGATTTTGCTATGGCAATAAACTTAAAAACACATTTACCCTTTGGGCAGGCTAAACTTCCATTGAAATTATTTTTTGACGCAGGATATGCTCGAACGAAATCTTTTTCTGTCGATCCATTAAGAGGAGAAGTATTTTACAGTGGGGGTGTTATGATAGAGATTGGGGATGGCCTTTTTGCTTTTCATTTACCTCTAATAGTATCCCAAAAAATATCTGATATATACAAATCAGAAAGTCGAAATTTATTAAGTAAAATTACATTCTCTATGGATCTCCATAGATTGAATCCGTGGGAACTTGCCGATGACTACATTTTTTGAGAGCTAGTTTAATTCTTTTATCCCTTAGCCTAATAAAAGTTTACTGCCTCCAAAATATGGAAAGCGTTAAAAGCGCAACACTATCCCATTGCCCATATTTTAGAGCGGTAATTATACTTACCAACAAAATACAAGTACAAATTCTTATATTGACATGCTCTAACTTACTTATTTTTAAACCAAAATTGAAAAATGATAAACAACCGCTATGCCTTACAAGGTCTATTCTTGATCGCTATTACGCTAATCTCTGGTTGGACAACACAGATAAGTGCTCAAAACAGCAACGTGCCCAAGGAAGTTACAGCCACTTATTTATTGACTAATGCCCATATTATATCACGTCCAGGACAAACTACTTTTGGATCTGTCCTTCTACGAGATGGATTGATTGAACAAGTTGGTGCTAGTATTATAGCCCCATATGACGCTCAGATTATAGATATGGACAGTATGTACATCTATGCAGGATTTATAGATGCACTATCTCAAGTAGGCCTCAAAAAGAAAGAAAAAGAAGAAAGACCAAATGTAAAGGACCCGGGGAATCCTCCAAATGCTGTAGCCGGCATCACTCCAGAGCACTCAGTATATGACGACTACTCATCTAAGGAGAGTTCTGTAAAAAAACTCAGAGACCAAGGATACGGAATCGCTCATATAGTACCTCAAGGTCGTATGATGCCAGGAATGGGCGCCATATTCTCATTAGGAGAAGGCGAATCTGCTCAACTAGTAATCAAGAAAGAAGCTAGTATGTTCTCTCAACTAAAATCTGCTAATCGAGTAGCTCCAGGAACGACTATAGGCGTAATGGCCAAGTACCGTGATATATACCGTAATGCAGCAGTTACTAGCGAATATAGCAGCAAGTACAATATGAATCCAGTTGGTATGCGTAGAGCGCAATCTGAGCCAGCGATAGAAGCATTCATTCCCGTAGTAAATAAGCAACTACCTGTCTACTTCATAGCAAAAAACGCATTGGACGTAAGTAGAGTTATTGCTCTACAAAAAGAACTGGGATTTAACCTAGTTCTAGCTGATGTAGAACAAGGTTGGCCTATGGCTGGCAAAATAACTGCAGGAAGATATCCCATTCTATTGTCCATGAATCTACCTAAGGCTATCAAAGAAGAGAAAAAAGAAGAGAAAGACGAGTCTAAAATGACAGAAGAGGAGAAGGAGAAAGCTGTCATTACCAAGGCTAAGAAAGAGAAAAAGAAGAAAAAGGAAGAAGCCAAATTATCTCTACTAGAAAAAGCTAACACAAAAGAAGAAATGGCAAGAAAAGAGCGTAAGAAAAAGTCTATCAAAGACTATGAAGGGCAAGCCGCAATGATGGAGAAGAAAGGAATCAAATTTGCGTTTACCGGAATCTCTACCAAACCAGGTGACATCCGCAAAAATTTAAAGCGTATGATGGATGCAGGATTATCAGAATCTGCTGCTCTCGCTGCACTTACTACTAATGCTGCAGATCAGCTCGGGATAAGTAAAATAGCTGGAACTATAGAAAAAGGGAAATTAGCTAACCTAGTAATCACAGATAAGCCATACTTCGAAGAAAAATCTGCCATCAGATACGTATTTGTAGATGGGCAAATGAATGAGATGAAAAAGAAAGATGAAAAAAAAGGTGATATAGAAAAAGGTGGTGGAGCCGCTCTTGCAGGAGAATGGAAATACAGCATTGAAATTCCCGGACAGACTCAAAGTGGTGTAATCAAGATTACTGCTGATGGTGATGAATTAACTATTGAAGTAAGTTCTGCCGATTCGATAGAAGATTTTGAAGAAGCGACTGCTGTCTCTCTGGATGATAGCAATTTGACTTTCGATCTATCTATAGATTATGATGGCTTTCAAATGGAATTATCATATGATATAGAGATAGCGGAGAATACTATGAAAGGAATGGTGAAAGCTGGCCAATTTGGTTCGTTTCCATTAGAAGGAAGTAGAGATCCACGCTAAAGAAAATAAAAATCCAACATCCAAACGCGAGATATTTAAGTGAAAATTACTGAGGCGAAAAATATCTGAGGAATTACAAACACAAAAATAATACAATGAAATATATGAATCTAATAGTGAGTCTATTCTTGGCGGTATCATTATCCGCTCAAGAGACAGGCTCTGTACTTATCAAAAACGGTACAGTAATAACCATCACAGATGGCGTCCAAGAAAATACTGACGTTCTCATTCAAAATGGTAAAATCAAAAAGATAGGTAAAAATCTATCCGCTAAAAATGGTGTGTCTACAGTCGATGCTACTGGTCAATTTGTAATGCCAGGCATAGTAGATGCACACTCGCATATAGGTATTTCTGTAGTAAATGAAGCTACTAACCCTGTGACTGCAGAAGTCTTTACTGGAGACTGTGTCAATCCTTATGACATAGGTATCTATAGAGCAATAGCGGGAGGAACAACAGTATCTCACGCTATGCATGGATCTGCTAATGCCATAGGTGGACAATGCGAAACCCTTAAGCATAGATTCGGAGTAATCGATCCTGAAGATATGAAAATGAAAGATGCTCCACGAACGATCAAATTCGCTCTTGGAGAAAATCCAATGAGAGTACACGGTGAAGGTAGAGACATCACTCCACGTACGCGTATGGGTATGGAGCAAGTCTTTCGTAAAGCTTTTGCAGATGCTTTGGTTTACAAAAAGGATTGGGCTGATTATAACTCTGGCCAACTGAAAGAACTACCCGAATATAGCCTTAGAATGGAGACTCTTGTGGACATCATGAATGGTGAGATCATCATTCATTGCCATTCATATAGAGCAGATGAAATACTCATGCTCATGAATGTATTGGAGGATTATGGTGTAAGTAAAATATGTTTCCAACACGTAAATGAAGGATTTAAGGTCGCGCCAGAATTAGCCGCTTTCGGAGCAGGCGCTTCAGTTTTTTCTGATTGGTGGGCATACAAGTTTGAAGTATATTACTCGACAGCATACAATGCAGCCATCCTTACTAAAAATGGTGTAGTAACTTCTATCAATTCTGATGATGCAGGACTTATCCGTCATCTATATCATGAAGCAGCTAAAACTCAAAAATATGGTGGGCTTACTGATAATGAAGCACTAAGACTGATAACGATAAACCCTGCAAAGCAACTTGGAATAGATAATCGAGTAGGTTCTTTAGAAGTAGGTAAAGATGGAGATATAGCAATCTTTAGTCATCACCCATTATCTATTTATGCGATAAATCAAAAGACAATAATAGATGGAATAGTAAGATTTGATATCAATACTCAACCTGATGATATGAGAATAGATATCAATCCCGAAGAATCTATTTCTTCATTTATGGAAGATATGGAAGGCCACGAAGATAAGTGCATGCAAGATGTGTTTACTGAGCTTTTCTTAGGAGAGACACACAACCATTCTCACCAACACTAATCACTAACTACAAATAATATATAATGAAAAATAAAATAATATATATAGCCCTCTTGCTAGTAGCTAGTATTACTCTCAACGCACAGATGGTAACAAAGGCAAAAACAGTTGAAGTCATCCTCAAAGGTGGCACACTACATACTGTAAGTGCCGGTGATAAAGTAGCTGATCTACATATCAAAAATGGTAAGATCATGGCAATTGGCAATAACTTATCCAGTACTACAGCTACGACTGTTGATTGTACAGGAAAGCACGTCTATCCCGGCATGATCGATGGTGGCACAAGACTCGGTCTATCAGAGATCGGCGCGGTTTCACTAACTAATGATTATAACGAGTTGGGAGATTTCATACCACATATGAAAGCACTCACAGCAGTAAACCCTAATTCCGTAAGTATACCAGTGACTAGAGTCAATGGAGTGACCACTGTATTGGCTATGCCAGCAGGTGGAGTATTTCCAGGTACTTCAGCATTGATTAATCTTATTGGTTATACTCCTGGACAAATGTCTGCAGGATATCAAGGTGTAATTATGAATTTTCCAAGCTCTGGTAAAAGAGGAAGATGGGATCGTCGCTCTGAAGAAGACATAAAGAAAGATGCAGAAAAAGCGAATAAAAAAATCAATGACATCTGGGATAAAGCAATGCTCTATGCAAAAATAGATAGTGCTGCAGCCGCTGGCAATCAAAAGCGTAATGATTACAACCCACAAATGGATGCGCTATTACCTGTTGTAAGAGGAGAAGCGAAACTTTTGGTAGAGGTCAATAAAGAAAACGATATTCTTTCAGCTTTAAAATGGATTAAAGAAAAAGGAATTGACGCTGCACTTATGGGTGTACGAGATGGTTGGAAAGTAGCGGATAAAATCGCGGAAGCTGGACTTCCAGTTATCTGCGGACCAGTACTTGGGCTTCCAGGAAGATCGTCTGATAGATATGATGTAATCTACAAAAATCCAGGAAAAATGCTCGAAGCAGGGGTGAAAGTTGCGATCAGAACTAGAGAGACTGAAAACGTACGTAATCTACCATTCAATGCAGGATTTGCTGCAGCTTATGGCATGGGTAAAGAAGCAGCCCTAAAAGCTGTGACATTGACACCTGCTGAAATATTTGGTGTCGCCGATATGTTAGGTAGCCTCGATGAAGGTAAGGTAGCGAATCTATTCGTATCAGATGGAGATCCTTTTGAGCCGAAAACAACTATCAGTCACTTGTATATTTCAGGTAGAGATGTACCGATGGAGAGTAGACATACATTGTTGTATAATGAGTTTTTGGAAAGAGATCCTGGATTGCAGAAGTAATCTTAGAATTCCATAAAGTATAAAAGTCCCCTATGAATCTGTTTTCATAGGGGACTTTATTTTTCTATTGTAAATTACTGATTACAATTTAAGAATTGGTTATTATAGTCAACTAATCACCGTGGCCACCAACTTCCTGGCTCCGCCAAGATTTCGAAATTCACAGAGGTAGATTCCTTGCCATGTACCAAGGTTGAGCCGACCATTAGTTATAGGAATCTGGATACTACAGCCAATCATAGCCGCCTTGATATGTGCTGGCATATCATCAGCACCCTCCATAGTATGCTTGAGAAAAGGCAAATTTTCTGGAATAATATGGTTAAATATAGATTCGAAATCAGATAGTACATCAGGGTCAGCACTTTCATTAATAGTGACGGCTGCAGAAGTATGTTTGATGAATAAGTTCAATATTCCGACATCCGGAAGATCATCTAAATGCTTCATTACCAAATCAGTAATTACATGATAGCCTCTGGAGAATGAGGGGAGTGAAAATTCATATTGACTAGTCATAATTAATATTCTCTTTGTTTGCTATTTTAATTGTGTACAAAATTGAACAATATATTGTGATATACTCGCTATTACATGGATCTAGTCTTCAATTAAAACTATTGACTGAGGCAATTATTAAATCTATCGACTAATTATGATCCAGTTTATAAATATTCGCTAGAGAACCTATCACAAACTAATCATCATTACCTTTGTTGTGTTTCTATAAGATTTATCATGACACACGACCTTACCGACACTATCATTGCCCTATCTACTCCACCAGGAGCTGGAGCTATTGGTGTCATCAGACTATCTGGGCCTAAAGCTATTGAAGTAGTAGATGAAGTATTTCACGGTAAAGACCTATCTCAAGTGGAGGGATATACTGTACATTTTGGAAAGATCAAAGATGAGGAAGGCAAGGTACTAGACGAAGTGCTTGCCACTATATTTCGAGGACCTAAGTCGTATACTAAAGAAAATGTAGTGGAGCTCAGCTGTCACGGATCTAGTTATATCATAGAGCAGATCATTCATTTATTCCTCCGTAAGGGTGTTAGATCTGCCAATCGTGGAGAATTTACCCTCAGAGCATTTCTCAATGGGCAAATGGATCTTAGCCAAGCCGAAGCAGTAGCAGACCTTATAGCCTCCGACTCAGCAAGTAGTCACGACATCGCAATGAAACAGATGCGTGGTGGATTCTCTGATGAAATCAAGGAATTGCGTCAAGAGCTAATAGATTTTGCAGCTTTGATAGAACTAGAGCTTGATTTCGGTGAAGAAGATGTAGAGTTTGCAGATAGAGAAAGATTAGAAAAACTGGTAGAAAAGATACAAGTTGTACTCAAGAAGTTGATAGATTCATTTCACTTAGGTAATGTGATTAAAAACGGTGTTGCCACTGTTATCGCGGGCAGACCTAATGCGGGGAAGTCTACCCTTCTCAATGCGTTACTCAACGAAGAAAGAGCTATCGTCAGTGATATCGCCGGTACGACTAGAGACACTATAGAAGAGTCTCTAAATATTGATGGCATTAACTTCCGTTTTGTAGATACGGCAGGTATTAGAAAAGCACAAGACAGTATAGAATCTATTGGAGTAGATAAGGCAATGTCTGAGATACAAAAGAGTACGGTCGCACTACATGTAGTAGATATATCTGATACGACGCCTGAGATGGTTTGGAGTGATATAAATTCATTCAAAATTATAGGAACACGCTTTGTAATTATTCTTAATAAAATGGATCTCAATCCATACACCAAGCCAAGGGAATATTATAAAGAAGGACTCATCTCTGCCAAAAACATCATCACTACTTCTGCTCTTAATAAGATGAATATAGAAGCGCTCAAGGAACATCTATATCATACAGTAATAGATCATCCAGAACTTATGGATCAGACCATAGTAAGCAATACTCGCCACTACGATGCATTAAATAAGTCTTGCGAAAGCCTATCCAAAGTACTTAATGGAATACAAACAGGAATAACAGGAGATTTTATAGCTTTGGATATCAGACAGTCTCTACATTTCTTGGGTGAAATAACTGGTGAGATTCATACTGATGATCTTTTAGAATCTATATTCACCCGGTTTTGTATTGGAAAGTGACCTCCACAAAAACTACAACCGCCTAACTCATACTAATCAAGCAGTAAACTGTCTAAAACAACCATGCTTGAGTTAATATTTTTAATGCATTATCTAATTCCTTATAAACACCCATTTTAACCTATCTTTTATTTCTAAAGTTATAATTTGTATTTTCGGAGATCAATATTTTTGTTTTGCTTTTCTTCAAAACGTAATTTCCGCTGACCAAAAAATAATTTTTGAAATCTATTTATCTAATGCTGATAAAATTTTATATTTCTTTATTCTTATTATCTAGTTTAGCTTTTAGCGAATTACATGCGCAATGTACTGATCCTTCTCCATCCGGTGATTGTGACCAAGATGGTATAATAAATGGATTAGATTCTGACGCAGATAATGATGGAATTTTGGACTTGTACGAATGTCAAGAACTTATTGAAGAATCTTTTCAATCTTCTAATGGTCTGTCAACTACATTTGTTTTTTCTCCAGCTACTACTGGAGTTTTTATCGATTTATATGCTTTAGATAATAGCTTTGCAATAAGTGTTAACGATGTTGATCTAGTTATTGATCAATTCCAATTCCAAGCAAATGCTTCTACACCAAGTCATTCTGATATGATATTTGGCTCTGACGGAACTATGCATGGTCAAAGTGGTAATTCTAATATTTGGCAAATTAATGGAGAATTTGGAGATCCTATTTTTAGATTGAAAATTAGTATTGATGGTCAAATTCTTATCTTGGGTAAAAGGTTTACAGATTCTACACTTGAAGAGTTAATAATCCGACCCGGAGATCCCCAGTTAAATAATGTAACATGGAATACCATAACATCTAATACAATTACTATTAACCAAGAGATATTCGGCCCCACTTATATCAATGGCCAAATATTTGGTTTAGTTTGTAATAATGATTTTGACGAAGATGGAATACCAGATTACCTCGATTTAGATTCAGATAATGATTTTTGTCCAGATGCAATTGAGGGCGATGAAGACTTAACATATAATGATTTACTAGATAACAATACTATAAATGATATTGTAGATGAATGTGGAGTACCAATGATTTTGGCTCCTCAAGGTCAAGGTGTTGGAACAAGTATAAATTCAAATCAGTTAAATGGCTCTTGTTTAGAAATTGAAATAGAAACAGTTAGCCCCAGTTGTATTGGAAATAATGATGGATACATGATTATTGATATTATAAATGGTACAAATAATTATCTGTTTGAACTTTTTCCTGGACAATTATTTCAAGAATCAAATGTGTTTGATATGCTCTCTGAAGGGGCCTACGAATTGATAATTTCAAATCCTATTACTGGATTTGATAGTACGCTATATTTCGTAATTGATCCATCTATTATTGAATGTCTATCCTGCGAGACTTCATCTATGCCCTTTGATTGTGTTGATATAATTAATGGCTCTATCAATGTAATTCCTTTGGGTGGAATTCCTCAGTATAGTTTCTCGATTAATGGTGGACAATTTCAAAATATTAGTTTATTCAATAATCTAAATGAAGGAACATATACTTTTGAAGTAATGGATAATAGTGGACAAACTGCTAATTGTTTTGGAGAAGTTGAATTAGTGAATTTGCCAAACATTGAATATTCGGAATTATTATGTTTTGGCGATTCAATAACAGTAGGAGCTAATTTTTATTTTAACACAGGTATTTATATTGATACTTTAGAAAGCGTTGCTGGCTGTGATAGTATAGTTAAATTGGATATACAAGTTTTGGATCTAGTTGAATTAACACAAGAAATTTATTTGTGTAATGGTGACTCAATGTTAGTAGGAAGCAACAATTACATGCTAGCTGGAAATTATATTGATATTTTACAAAGTATTAGTGGATGTGACAGTATCGTATATACCGATTTAAAATTATACGATAACCCTGAGATTAATCAGGAAGTTTTTTTGTGTAATGGAGATGCAGTTCAAGTAGGAGGTAGTGTATATAGCAATCCAGGAATCTATGTAGATACTTTGTCTACGTCATATGGATGTGACAGTATAGTCTATACAAGTTTAAAATTTTACGATAATCCTGAGATTAATCAAGAGGTTTATTTGTGTATTGGAGACACAGTTCAAATAGGAAATAGTATATATAGCACTCCAGGAATCTATGTAGATACTCTAACCACATTATATGGATGTGACAGTATAGTCTATACAAGTTTAAAATTTTACGATAATCCTGAGATTAATCAAGAGGTTTATTTGTGTAACGGTGATACACTATATATAGGAGAGAGTTTATATATTTCTCCAGGGGTCTATGTAGATACTTTATCAACATCATTTGGATGTGACAGCATAATAAATACTAACCTTATACTACTAGAAACTGAGAAAGTATACGAGTCGACTAAAATATGCGAAGGAGATTCTATAACGCATAATTTGGGAATATTTTTTAATCCTGGCACTTATACGTTTTTAGTAGAAATAGAAAACGAATGTAATTATGAATATACATTACATATAGAACTAGAGTCTGAAGAAATTTGTAGAACTAAAAACTGTAAGACTTATATTCCGAATATATTTTCTCCTAACAATGATGGTATTAATGACATATTTCAACCCTTTTCTGAAGTTGTAACTTTCGAAAAGCTTATGATTTTTGATAGATGGGGAAATAGAATTTATGAAACAAAAGAGAGAGATCCATTTTGGAATGGTAAGTTTCAAGGCAATGAATGTATACCAGGTGTATATGTTTATATGATAAAAGGTGTGTGTAAAAATGGCGATAAAATTAATTACGCCAATGACATTACCGTAATAAAATAATAGATCAAAATTCTATTAATACAAATTTTCCTATCTTTCAAAAATTAGCCAGCCATGAATACCCTACTCTTCCTCTACTGGCGGATGACCATGAACATCTTCAAATAAAGTATTAAAATTTTTACGTAAATGAGATTTCAATCTCGTTCGATAATCAGTTTTCAACCAAGACAAAAAGCTGTAAGTACTCTTACTTATACATTTTGTATATTGTTTAAGTCGAAAATTAATATCCTCATTAAGTAAATCTACAAGTTCTAAAGCATCATAAACATCTTTACTATTTTCAATAATTATCTGTGTATGTTGATCCATAGATCTAGCCAAAACTTCTTTTGATTGCGCATCAGATCTCAACACACTGACATATGCCGCTTTTACATCAAAATAGACATCTTTTGACTTGCTAAACTTTGCTCTTAGCTTCTCAGGCATTTCATACTTAAAGAAACTTTCTATTTCTTCGTCTTCCAGAAGATTATCAAGAAATGTATCTGGATTTCTAAATATCTTTTGCCAATCTAAATCTGCGCCCCAAGGTCCAAATCGAAGAAAATTATTTCCCAAATCGATAACATCAAATTCACTTTTATCTTTTAAAATACGAGAGCCACGACCAATCATCTGATAATACAATGTCAATGACTTCGTTGCTCTATTCAAAATAATAGATTCTACTGTAGGCTCATCGAAACCAGTTGTCAATATACTTACTGAAGACAAAATCGCTCCTGGAGTATGCTTAAACCAATCTAATATATATGCACGCTGTTTTTTGCTTGCCGTATTATCCAAATGCATAATTGGCAATCCTGCTTGTTTAAAAGATTCATATACGTATAATGATGTATTAATACCATTATTGAATATAAGCGTCTTTTTACCCTTACTTCGCTGATCGTATGCTTGCATTAGCTTAGTGAGCATACCCGTCGAAGTATATAAGTCTTCAGAAGATTTTACTGTATAATCACCATTAGCACCTATAGTAAGCGAAGTCAGCCCTACGTTGTAGGCATACATATTTGCTTTGGCTAAAAATTCATTTTGTATTAATGCCTGTATAGTCTCTCCTGCAATGAGCTCATTATAGTTCTCATTCATTGGTAACTTGGTATTAGAACTAAGCGGCGTAGCAGTGACTCCTAAAAGAAATGACTTTGAGAAAAATTTAAATATCTTAGTAAATGAATTGTAATGAGCCTCATCGATAATTACAAGACCTACCCCACTAACATCAAGTACATCATCTAACAAGCGATTATTAAGTGTTTCCACCATCGCTACGAAACACATATAATCATTCTGATCATCGAGATTAGCGGTACTATTGACTACTTTATTTTTAACCCCAAACTCCGTAAGCATATTGGAAGTTTGCTTACAAAGTTCTACACGGTGCGTCATGACCAGCACTTTTTTCTTATGCGTCTTAAGGTACTGGCGTACTATCTCTGAAAATATCACCGTTTTACCACCACCGGTAGGCAATTGATACAGTAGGTGATAATCATCCGGAGCCTCTTCAAAAGCCAGAAATATCCTGTCAATAGCACCTTTTTGGTAACTATAGAGCTCCTTATCACTCCTTTTGTCCTGAACTGTGTCTGATATATCTGCCATGTATATTTTTAAAATAAGGTTGCAAACATACGACGAATTAAGGGTTATAAAAGAGTGTCTGCGACAGAAAAATTAAAAGATAATAGTAAAAAATATCACCCCTTGACATTAGGATGTCTTTTGCTATGTTAACCTTTGTATCACTATTGACAATGAACATACAATGACTACACCAAAACACGAATGGAAAAAAAGGAAAAGAATATCTACTTGCCAAAGATAAAACCTATAAAAACAAAGGTTCCTGCAGTCATATAACCGACTAGCAAGGGCTCAGACATTAGCTGATGAAACCCAAGATATGAAATTAGCTGCTATTTTTACTCCGATCGCAGAAGCCCTTGTTACTAACGAAGCAAAGATCAATGACGAGCTCATATCTGTACAAGGTGTAACCGTAAATATAGATGGCTGCTACTATACTAATGGAGAGAAGACCTACGCTGCGATAAGACCAAGTAATACGTTGAATGAGTTTATAGATGGAATGAAAGGATAGAGAAATTCCATCACTAAATATTGAAGAGAAGCATACAATTGTGTATTCCTCCTTTTCTATTCAGAAATTATTATTTACTAGTAAGTCCAAACACTATTCAAGTAATAATCCAATCTCCAAACGGTATAGTGCTATTGTAATTCCATTTTGTCATGTACTCTTTCTTATCTTTATTAAATGAATGAGGTCGAAATATTACGAAAACTTGTATCCTTTCCTGTGTTAGGTGGAGAATCCAATTTGTCGATTATCACTTGGATACAAAATTATATAGAATCATATGGTATTAAAACATCCTTAGTCCCCAATGACGAAGGAAATAAAGCTTCACTCCATTGCAGGATAGGACCGGCAATTGATGGCGGTGTAGTCTTATCTGGCCATACAGACGTAGTCTCAGTGGCAGGACAAGAATGGTCTACTGACCCATTTGTATTGACAGATGGAGAAGATGGAAAATTATATGCGCGTGGATCTTGTGATATGAAAGGATTTGTAGCTTGTTGCCTAGCCGTATTACCTAAGATGGTCGCTGCCAATCTAGAAACTCCAATATACTTTGCTTTCTCTTATGATGAAGAAATAGGATGCCTTGCTGGACCAGATTTGGTAAGTGCTATCAATGCACATTATTACGAAAAACCAAAGTACGCGATTATCGGAGAGCCCACAATGCTACAACCAATGATAGGACAGAAAGGAATCTGTGTACTCGAGACTCATGTCAATGGATCAGCAGGTCATAGTAGTCGCATTCTGCAAGAAGTAAGCGCTATACATGAATCAGCTAGATTAGTTCTTTGGCTAGAAGATAAAATGAAGCAACTCGTGAATGCTGGTCGTATAGATACTAGATTTCAGCCTCCTCACTCTTCCCTACATATCGGACAAATACAAGGTGGTATCGCACCTAATATCATTGCAGATCAAGCATCTTTCTTTTGGGATGTAAGGACTATCCCTATGGATCAAGCAGTGGATATCATAGCCGAATTTGATACTTACTGTCAATTTAAAGAAACGACATTAAGAAAGATATATCCTGACTTCAGAATCATAACAAAACAACATCATCCACCAGTACCACCATTGGATACTGACGAACATGACAATATAGTAGCATTCACTCTAAGCCTTGTAGAGAATGATAGCTGGGGTACTGTATCTTACGCTGCAGAGGCAGGACAGTTTGCAGAAGGCGGATTCCAATCTATCATATGTGGACCTGGGTCTATCGCTCAAGCCCATCGAGCAAATGAATTTATCGAAATAGATCAGATGACCAAAGGAATACAAATGATCGAAAAATTAATTCACAAAGTATCCGTAAAATAAATCATGAAAAGAGACATACTACTCCTTTGCATAATCAGCATGTTAGGTCTATTGATATTTACCAATGTAGATCATATACTTTGGCTCACAGAATATTCTAAAACAGGAATTAACTGGACAGAAGAACTCTTTCCACTTCTAATAAATAATATTATTTGGCTGTCGCTGATTCCTCTTTTTTTAATCTGGAAAACTCATAAAGAATTATCAAAAAGTATATTCATACTTTTGATAGCGACTGTATTAGTTCAAGTAGCTACTACCGTATTTGCACAAATTACTAATGATCCACGAGAAGCGGGTTTACCATTTGTAATCATTACTATTCCATTATCTATTATCCTATTAATCTTTGTCGTCAAAGAATTAAGATCAAAAACATAAGTTTTATTGTTTCTCGAGGCTTCTAAAAATAAAAATAGGTTCTATTTATTAAAATAAATAAATTGTTTAACTTTTTGAACCAATGTTAACCACAAAGGCGAATTATCAATATATAATTCCGGATAAACTTTTCTCTCAGGACCAAAACTCTTATAAAATTCTTTGACCCCTTTAATATCTGATCCTTCAAAATCAAAAATGATATTTCTATTCGCATTTTGCTCAATAAGGTGATCCAAAATTAGATGCATCGCAAAATGCTGCCTACCGGAACTGTTAGAGACCCCAAACAAATTGATCATTCGGTTTTGATATTGCAGCACTAACAATACTCCATCAATCTCATTCTCGCAACTAGCAGTATAAATATGGCCAAATCCAGAAATCAATAAATAATCAAAAAGTCTTCTAGCTTTAATAAACTGATCCTCATTCAATCCAACTATTGACTGCAATTCATTTTGATAATAATCTACTAACATATCAACATCAGTTGATTCTATAACCTCATAATAATCTTTACTCTTTCTTATCCTCTTTCGGAGAGATTTAGAAAAATTTGAAAAAATAAACTCATAGTCTCGATTAAGATCTAACACGTAATTTGATCTTTGTCTTACTACTACTTCATTAAGATTACTTATTCTGTTACATTCATTCCCTTTTAGAAATAACATTGCAAAATCTCTAGGAATAGCATCTAAAAATTCTGATAGCAACTCTATACTATTATCTTCAGAAATCAATCCAAGTTGTTGAGTAAAGGGTGGCTGCAAATACATCTTTAAACCCATCTTCATTTCAAAAGGCAAGGGAAATATCGATACATAATCTCCTTTCACTAAGGCACTCCAATTGCTATCTGTAACAAGATCTAGATAGCTGCTCAATGCATATGGCAAACCATTACTGCTTAGAGCTACTCTAGTATCCCACTTGTTAACATCTATCTCATTTCTATTTAGTAATTTAATTTCCACTTATGCTTTCGCTTTATCACAAAACTAGAGTATTCTTAATACTTCCAAAAGCAATTGAATAATTTCTCGATCTCCCCAACTCTTCCCCATCTACTTTTATATATATGGTAATAGTAATTTTTTTAATGATTTTCGTTTGCACAATCGTAGCTGTCGTTACGATTAGACATATAGCTGTAATTATATAATTTAAAATCAGATTTACTCTTTTTATAAACCGATTTATTAGCACTAAAAAAAGGGAATCCGTCTCCAGTTTCCCTTTTTTTATCTGATCAATCAAGCTCTAAAATAGAGCCATATTTTACTTTCTGTTGAGTCGTAAATCTTTCGTCAAATTTCTATCTCCTCTTTTGTATTTGATAGTGACAACATCACCTGGCTCATAAGTTGCTATGGCAGTATTCAACTCTTCGAGGGTTGTAACAAGTTGACTATTTACCGCAGTGATAACATCTCCAGCTTTGAGCTTAGACGCTCTAGCTGTAGAATTCTCAGAAAAACCTAAAATCACGAGACCACCATCTACAGCACTTACTCTTACTCCTATGTCACTTTTACCAATTAAAGTTCCTTTGCTATCTGTCATCACTTCGTTACTGCTACTCAAAGTAACTTTACCGTTAGTTCTAGACATATTGACCTTACGAGCTTCGCTTGAACTCATAGGAGTAGTCTGAGCCATCAGACTAGTGACAAACATTAGGCAAATACATGTTATAATATGTTTCATAGTATTCTTTCTTTTTAAAATTTTCTTAGTAATAGCTCCAAATCTAAATATTATCACCAATAATACATAATGCTATCTTGTATTTTTGGACAAGATTATGCTTACCTCTCAACTGAAATTATACAGCTTCTATAATCATAGAATATTTCTGAGAATTTCTCCGTGATCTCCATTCTTATACTTATCCAGCATTGGAAACAACATGAAAAGATAAGTACTATAAATATGCGATACTTAAATCCAATTTACATAATGATACTTGGTATTGGTATCTACCTTAATCCTGATGGGAGATGCCCTAGATGAATTTATCAAGTCTCCTCTGCATTCCCATTGCAGCACCAATAATCCCGGCATTATTTAACAATTTAGCAGGTACTACTTCTAACTCAGTACTAAGATATTGTTCATACTTGACAAACTTCTTACACACACCTCCACTGATTATTATCTTATTAGGAGTGAATAATACTTCTAAATGTTTAAGATAATCATTGAGATATCCTCCCCATACTTTCCAACTCAAATCCAACTCTTCTCGCACTCTGTTAGTTGCATAATCTTCAGCGATACCGTCTCTCATCTTTAACATTCCTAACTCAGTATTAGGGACCAAGACTCCATCAACAAATGTCGCAGATCCTATACCTGTACCGAGTGTAATGAGTATGCATACACCAAACACACCTTTAACCTCACCAAACGATAACTCGGCTAGTCCCGCGGCATCCGCATCGTTGAGTAATGATACATCTGCTTCAGCTATTTCTGAAAATGATCTTTCCACTGGAAATCCAATCCAACTCTTATCTATATTGGTAGCAGACATAGTTACTCCCTCTCTCACCACTGCTGGACATCCTAATCCTATTGGCTTACCTTCCCACTCCAAATCCTTGACGATCTTCATTGCTATATTAATCGCATTTATGGGAGTAACATTCTTTGGCGTTGGGTATTTGATTCTGTCAGAGAGAAGTATACCCTTATCAGTGTCTACTATAGCACCTTTGATTCCCGTTCCTCCTATATCTATACCAAGCATTCTCGCCGCCATATACTTACTTTATCACTCTAACACTTTTTATTTTCACATCTTCTAAAGGTCTATCAGATTTTCCAGTTTTTACTTCCGCTATTGCATCTACCACATCTAAACCTTTCACTACCATACCGTAAACTGTATATTCCATATCGAGAAAAGGCGTTCCTCCTTGCTCAGTATATGCAGCGCGCTGTTCTTCAGTATACTTGATACCTTTCTGTACTTCTAACTGATTAAGTTGACCTTCCGAAACTTTCTTACCATGTACGATATAAAATTGTGATCCTGATGATTTTTTCTTAGGATTACCTGAACCTCCAGTGCGCGCTGCAGCTAAAGCACCTTTAGTATGGACATATTTAGCATTAAACTCGGCATCTACTTGATACCCTGGACCACCACTACCTAGTCCAGCTTTAGGCTTAGCGTCCTTACTATTAGGGTCTCCACCTTGTGCCATAAAGCCATAGATCACTCTATGAAAAAGTAACCCATCGTAGTATCCTTCCTCAGCTAATGTGATAAAGTTATCTCTATGTTTAGGTGTAACGTCATATAATTGTATAGTCATGGTTCCCATAGTCGTCTCCATCTCTAGTAGACATGCCTCTGGCGCTTCAAATATAATCTCTTGCTCAACGACACTCTCTTTTCCTCCTTTCATTGCTACAAGCTTCACAGTATACTTACCTGAAAGCACATACCTATGATCTGGAGTAACTTCTGTACTCATCTTACCATCACCAAAATCCCACTTATAAGTCTCAGCCTTAGATGATGTATTTTCGAACTGTACGTTGGCAGGTGCCACTGCATCCTTCTGCATATAATTAAATCCAGCCTTGGGACTAGAACATCCAATCAACATAATTACAGAGAATATTATCCCAACTATTCTTATCATCTTACCTATTTTTAACTTTTTACGTTTACTGAAACTATTATTTCAAAATTCTTACTTTCATTTTCACGTCTTCGACAGGACGATCACCTGGAGCAGTCTGTACAGCAGCAATCTTATCAATCACATCTAGGCCCTCTACTACCTCTCCAAATACAGTATAATCCATATCTAGTTGTGGAGTACCACCTAGCGTTCCATATTTCTTAATTTGATCATCATTATATGTGATCTTTTTCGAAAGAGCCGTACCCTTTAATTGGTCTGGAGTGTATGTCTTTCCTTGTACTAGATAAAACTGTGATCCTGAAGATTGTTTCGCTGGGTTGCCCGGACCTCCTTGTCTAGCCGCCGCTAATGTCCCTTTGAAGTGCGGTGCTCCGATCTCCGCATCAATCTTATATCCAGGACCTCCACTACCTAAAGAAGTCCCTTTTTGTGCCCCTTTACTATTAGGATCTCCACCTTGAATCATAAATCCTTTAATCACTCTATGAAAAAGAAGATCGTCATAGAAAGCTTCTTTAGTAAGCTTGATAAAATTCTCTTTATGAAGAGGTGTACTATCATATAACTCTACTTTCATATTACCATAGTCCGTCTCAATCATTACATAAGTTGGACCACCAGACTGACATCCAATGATCATAATTGCAGCAAAAGCCAGTATTAGCCCTCTTAATGTATTTATTACTTTCATAATTCGTCTTTGTATAACTTGATTTTTCAATTATTGTAAATGTCAATTTTTTTCTTCCCCATCACTTTTCCCAAAATAATCAATGAGTCTAACTTTCAAGATGGACTCCTGAGCCTCCGGCCCTTTGGTATCGAATGGTTTATCTACGTTCCAGTGTGGCCATCCATCTTGATCTCTTCCTGCAAAAGTATAGTATCCCTCTTGCTCAAGTAATGTACATACCGCTACATGCATAAGGTCCGCTTTTTCCTCTTTAGTAAATTTTTCCTCAGTTAACCTTCCAAGCTCTTGTACACCAACTAAAAAGAGTACTGTCTGAAAATCAGGCACTGTAGTACGACCCATTGCATCTTTAACCAAATGTTGGATTCTCAACCACTCAAAATCTATTTGCCATTGTTCCATATCTCTTACATATTAAAGATTGGCGAATATATAAAAGGTTGTTGACAAGTGAAAATTGAATTGCTTCATGTTTTTAAGTTTGTTTAATCAAAATCTTTAAGATGATACCTGAAACTATTACAATATTAATTGAAGATTATTCAATAGTTGAAGACGAAAAAAATTAACTTTTTACATGGTCAAACCATTACGATTTAACCTATTGCCAATATTTTCAAAATAAGCGTCATTTCAACTAAACTAGATGAAAATTAAATTTCTTCATATTATTAAGCCAGTTTTGACAAAATATTCAATAGATCCCAAACTTGCTCTCATTTGTGATGATCTCGTTTATATAGCCGTTTATTAAATATTGCTTAAAGATCTGAATCATTACTTTTTGAATATATTATCGTCTAACTAGCGTATTTATGTTGTAATGAACAATCACATAATTGAGATTTAAGGTTATCTTACCTTATAGAACATTTCGACAAAAAATGTACGTCAATAACATAAACTAATACTAATGAAAAAAACACTTACAATAATGACTCTAATAGTCGCCTTTGCTACGATCATGTCTGCACAAAATGTAAAAGCAATTGAAAAGACGATGAGTTTAGGAAAACAAAAAGGATTTTATATTGAAGTAGAAGGAGGAGAAAAAGAGAATCTCAAAGACATTTGGACAGACTACATGAAAAATTTCGGCAAAACAAAGCATAATAAAAAAGCAAAAGAGTACTATACCAAAGATGTACGTATTCCTGTAATATCATCATCTAACTCCGTAGATGTATATGCTATATTTGAAGAAGGCCGTAACCAAGCAACTATTTATGTATGGGCAGTATCAGGTGGTGAATTTGTAGATAACAGCAAAGGACTAAAGATATTTACTCAAGATTACTATTTAATAGCTCGCAAGGAAGTAATCAATAAAGAAGTCAAAGAGCAAGAAAAAATACTTAAAAAATTCGATGATCGTATGAACAAGCTAATTAAGAAAAATGCTGGCTACCATAAGGATATCGAGAAGGCAGAAAATAAAATTAGAAAAGCTGAAGAAAACATCGAAAAAAACCTAAATGATCAAGATGAAATTCAAGCAGAATTGATCAAGCAAAAAGAAGTGCTTGACATGATTGTAGAAAAGTTCAACAATATTGGGAAAAATTAAGACGTAATTTAATAGGTAAGGCAATTTAATTAGAAGCTGCCATTATCATATTACATATAATTATATACAAAAACATATACACAAAAATTAGCACTTCTTAAGCATAAGACATTTTTGTTTAAAGGCAGCTAAATTATAAAAATACATATCATTGATAATTTTAATATACTTATTTCAAAAAAAAATCATCAATGTAATCAATGCTTTCTATTTAAAAAAAGTAAATATTTGAATTATTTATAATACCTATCTGTTTATTAATACATCAAATAAAGTTGCGATTATTTGAGTAAATTTCATTCTCTACAAAGACAGTTAGTTGTACACATGTTTATCCACATGTTCTTAACATGCTATTTGGTGACTTTGAAAAGATCATAAGCTTTATCTCGTAGCTTTATATGTTATTGGGCTATGCCCATTTATTAACTTGAGTAACTTTTCAACAAAAATGGCAGACGGCAAAAAATCAGCAAGTAAATTCGGTAATCTGACCAAAGTCAGTTATGAGAAAAATCTTGCTAACTTATCACACGGTAAGGTACAACCACAAGCGCTACCGTTAGAGGAAGCGGTACTAGGTAGTATCATGTTAGACAAAGATGGATTGCCATCTGTAATAGAGATTCTTAGACCTGATAGTTTCTACAAACAAGGGCACCAAAAAATATTTGAGATTATGGTAGGCTTATTCGCTAAGTCCCAACCTATAGATCTACTTACAGTACATGAAGCACTCAAGAAAGCCGATTACTTAGATGAAGTAGGTGGTGTGAATTACCTCATGGAGCTTACTAACAAAGTCGCTTCAGCAGCCAACATCGAATATCACGCGCGTATCATAGCTCAAAAATATATCCAACGAGAGCTGATCAGAGTATCTACTATGATCATAAGTGATTCATTCGAAGATAATAAAGATGTACTCGAGTTACTAGATGAAGCGGAGAGAAATCTCTATGATATCACAGATTCCAATCTTAATACTGGATACGAATCATTAAGTTCTCTAGTAGTAAAAGCACAAAAACAAATAGAAGAGACTAGTAAAAAAGGGGCAGAGATGACTGGTGTCACAACCGGATTTGTTGCGCTAGACAAAATCACTAACGGATGGCAGCCATCTGATCTTGTGATCATCGCAGCTCGACCTGGTATGGGTAAGACTGCATTTACGCTTTCACTCGCTAAAAACGCTTCTGACTCAGGTAAAGCTGTAGCTATATTCTCTCTAGAAATGGCATCTGTACAACTCGTACAGCGTCTTATATCTATGGAGGCAGAAATAGAAAGTAACAAGCTACGTAACGGTCAGATGGAAGATTACGAATGGACTAAGTTACACGCTGCAGTAGAAAAATTATCTGCCGCTCCTATATATATAGACGATACTCCAGCGATCAACATATTCGAACTGAGAGCCAAATGTCGTCGACTTAAACAAAATCATGGTATCTCCATGATCATAATAGATTACCTCCAATTGATGTCAGCTGGACCTACTTCTGGAAAGGGTAATCGTGAACAGGAGATTTCGTCAATATCTAGAGCCCTAAAGGGGCTTGCCAAAGAACTCAGTGTACCCGTGATAGCTCTATCTCAGCTGAGTAGAGCCGTGGAAAGTAGAGGAGGAGAAAAGAGGCCAATGCTTTCCGATCTTAGAGAATCTGGAGCCATCGAGCAAGATGCAGATATCGTTACATTTATTTATCGTCCAGGTTACTATGGTATCGAAGATGAAGATATAGGTGTACCAAAAGATCAAACAGAAATCATCATTGCTAAACACAGGAATGGTAGTTTGGATACTGTACTACTCCAGTTCCAAGGTCAGTTCGTTAAGTTTACAGAGCCTGATGATGCAGGTTTTAATGACATATATGGATCTGGTGGAGGCTCTAAAGGTGATTTTGCTAATACTACCATCACAAGACCAAGTAGACTTAACGATGATAGTAGTGATAACGGAGGAACAGGTGTGCTAGATGTGCCATTTTAAAGTAAATTGAGCTTAATTATTATTATTAACACCAGTATCATATACTACTATGCGACTAAATAAATATATAGCACATACTAGATATTGCACTAGACGAGAAGCTAGCAGATTACTGGCCCGAGGTGAAATAAAAGTAAATAATAAAGTCGTAAAAGAAGAATCATATAGAGTGATGGAGGGTGATGAAGTTACTCACCTAAACAAACCACTCCAAGAACAAATAGTGTACAGGTATCTACTCATCAATAAGCCTAAGCATTTCTCTACTGATATTGGGGATAAAGATTCGAAATATATAATGGGTCTTATCAAAAAAGAAGATCCAACAGGTCTTATTGCTGTTGATCATATGGGCCCCAAAAGCGTCGGACTACTTTTACTTACTAGCGATAAAGCTCTGGTAGAAAAATTAAATCAAAAAAATAGAAAGGTCAGACGAGTATATCTGATTGAGTTAAATAAAGACATAGAAAAAAAAGATATAAACAAGCTACTCAAAGACCGCAAAACTATCAAAATAGAATCTGCAAGTCATGTTGATGGGTACCAAGCAAATTATATCGGTTTAGAGATGACTATAGGATCAGAAAATATTCTGAAAGGAGTAATAAACCGTATGGGCTTCGAAATCCAACGTATAGACCGCAGCTACTACGCTGGCCTTACTAAAAAAGATCTAAAACGCGGATGGATTCGTCCACTACAAGAGATGGAAGAGCGCATGATGAAACACTTTATTTAGAGCGCAGCTTTATTTCGCAAGAAAATAACAGACGGAACAACGAAAATATATTGAATCTGCTATTTGACTAACTAGCTAACTAGCTATGTATAGATTTCACATAAACTGAACAAGGCAAACTGAAGACCAAAATCTACAACTAAATCACTTTTCACTTGTCTCTTCCTAGCCACAATTCTAGGCACAGCCTATGATACAGAAGCTAATATAGCTTCAGAGATCAAAGCCGGTATCTCTGCATAAATCATACGCCTTATTCTGAATTCTAAAATTTGCATTCTCTAGGTGGTGTATAAGTTTCTACTGTCTTCTAGCCAAATCGACTAATCTCTAATTCTCAACAGATTGAATACCTCCCTCAACACCATTCGCACGATTGTTGGAATTGGTAGTACTTTCAAATATTGTCGATATTAATTATCTTTATAACAACTAAAAAAGGAACTTGATTTCCTATATTTCTAGGACGTTTAATGCAAAAGAGATGAAGAAAAACACAAAGAGGCTTTACAACATCTACAGCAAAGAAGATCTGCAAGGTCAGCTCGCAGCCGAAAATGACGATAGAATCGTCCTATCATTTTACAAATATGCTCTAATACCAAACCCAGAACAATTTCGTGATCAACTATACTCAGACTTCAATAGCCTAGACGTACTTGGTCGTATTTACATATCTGTAGAAGGCCTCAATGCTCAAATTTCGGTTCCGAATCAAAAATTTCAAGCATTTGAACAATTTATTTATGATCATGAAATTTTAACAGGTATTAGGCTCAATATTGCTATTGAATTTGAGAATAAATCTTTCCTAAAACTAAAAATAAAGACTCGTAAAAAAATCGTAGCTGATGGTCTAGATGACGAAAGCTTTGATGTGACTAACAGAGGTATACATCTCGATGCCAAGTCATTTAATGAAATAACAGATAGAGAAGATACCGTAATCATCGATATGCGAAATCATTATGAATCAGAGGTAGGTCACTTTGATAAAGCAATTACACCAGATGTAGAGACATTCAAAGAATCGTTGCCCATCATAGATGATATGCTTCAAGAGCATAAAGACAAAAATATAGTGATGTACTGCACTGGCGGTATTCGTTGCGAAAAAGCTAGTGCATACTATAAGCATCGAGGTTTCGAAAAAGTATATCAGCTAGATGGAGGAATCATAGAATATGCTCGACAAGCAAAAGCGTTAGGGCTCACTAATAAATTTAAAGGAAAAAACTTTGTATTCGATGAGCGAATGGGTGAAAGAATCTCAGAGGACATTATCTCTAAGTGCCACCAATGTGTAGCACCTAGTGATGACCATACCAACTGTGCCAATGAAGCCTGTCATATACTGTTTATACAATGCGGTATCTGCGAAGACCAATACGAAGGTTGCTGTTCTCAAAAGTGTAGAGACTTCAAACGACTGCCACATGAGCAGCAAGAAAAGATAAAGCCAACTATGACATTCAACGGCACTCTATCTGGAAAAGGAAGGTATAAGGCTAAAAGAAAAGATGAGAAACTAAAAGAATAACGAATTGAAACTTCTGCGCCTTAATTCGATGACAATCTCGAAGAAGGAGAAACAGCCATATTAAATCTTTCATTCAACCATACACTTATTCTATACGTGAGAAAGGAACGATATTTGAGCTATACGCGTAGTATCATTTAGGATCGAAATATAATATTACAAAATCTAAATAGATCAAGAGATGTCAAAAAGAACAATACCAGTAGTCGACCTTTCGAAATTTGTAAATGGCAATGCGGCTGAAAAACAAGCATTTGTCAATGAAGTCGGAGCTGCATTCCACGAAGTTGGATTCGTAGGTATAGTAAATCATGGTATACCAAAAGAGCTCGTAGATAGCTTCTACAAGGCCTCTAAGACGTTTTTCTCTCAACCTGTAGCGACTAAACGTCAGTATCAAGTCGAAGGCCTTGCTGGACAACGTGGTTACACCTCATTTGGTATGGAACACGCTAAACAATCTCAAGTAGCAGACCTCAAAGAATTTTTCCAAATGGGACAGTTCATGCAAAGGGAAGGTTACGACAAGAATGAGTATCCTGACAACCTCGATACCTCGGAGACACCAGAATTTACTGCTTTAGGTAAAGATTTATATAAGGCATTTGAAAGCTCTGGTGGACACCTATTGAGAGCTATTGCTATATATTTAAATCTAGATGAAAACTATTTCGAAGAGAAGATCAATGAAGGTCATAGTATCCTCAGGTCGATCCACTACCCTCCTATCACTGAGGAGCCAAGAAGTGCTATCAGAGCAGAGCAACATGAAGACATCAATCTCATTACTCTACTTGTAGGAGCATCAGCTGGTGGCTTACAGCTACTCAATACTGATGATGAGTGGTTAGATATCACTCCTGGAGAAGATGAAATTGTCATCAATGTAGGAGATATGCTACAAAGACTCACTAACAATTACCTCAAGTCTACCACTCACCGTGTAGTCAATCCACCAAAAGAGCAATGGCATGTACCGAGACTTTCAATCCCATTCTTTTTACACCCAAAGGCAAATATGGATCTATCTTGCTTAGGAGAATGTATTACAGAAGAGAGACCATTGCAATACGAACCAATCACAGCTGGTCAGTACCTAGATGAGAGATTGAGAGAAATAGGACTTAAGAAATAGAATTTACTTACTCAGAACATAAGAGTCTAAGCAATAAACGGATAGTAAAGCGAAAATGACTTATCTTTGAGATAAAGAACAACAAAAATAAATTATTATGATATACATAAATATGCTATTTGGACTTCCTGGAGGATCGGAAATGTTACTCATTGCATTCGTAGTATTGCTAATGTTTGGAGGCAAAAAACTCCCAGAACTAATGAAAGGCCTAGGAAAAGGTATCAGAGAATTCAATAATGCTAAAGCTAATATTGAATCAGAAGTGAAAGAAAGTATGAAAGAGATTGATGACAAAGAAATGAGAAGTAATAAATAGTTTCTGTATTTTTTCTAAAATACAGAAACAACGAAATACGCCTTTTAGTATTTCGAACTTACAAGCTCACCCTCTTTCTTATAGATAAATATTGAGCCAAGCACTTTTTGCGCTTGGCTTTTTTTGTGCATTATATCGGTTCTTTCTTAATTATTGAATTCTTAGTCGACCAGAAATATTTTGACTATCTTACCTATATGAAAGCACTGGTCACTTGTATAGTACTCTTTTGTTCGATTATAACAATTGCACAGGAGAAAAGCCGTCCTCAGACTCCCACAGAGCCATTCCCATACTTGTCAGAACCTTTCCAATTTGAAAATGAAGAAGCAGAAATTATGCTTCATCTATATACTCCTGCCAATCGTCTCCAGTAAACATATAAAATTGTCCTCTGAGTATATCGAGATCAGTTGAATCGTTGATGTCGTATGTAGGGATATTTATTTGATGTATTCCAGCTTAGTTATTATTCTAAATATTCGAGGCTTTAGCCTCGTTCAGTAAGTTAACATTTTAAACTTACAAAACTGAAACACAGCAGCGAGCCTTTGAAGAAAAAAGAACAATATTTTATAGAATGAATATACACGGTATTTAGATAAAATGACTTTAAAAAAGAAAGAATCTAAAGCCTCAAAGACAAGAAAGCCATCTCACAATGAAGTGAAATGGCTTTCAATATTTCTAAATCTAAGATTACTTCCTAGTATCTATAATACTCTGGCTTGTAAGGGCCTTCTTTTGGTATGTTAATATACTCCGATTGCTCTGTTGACATTACTTCTAATTCTACACCGATTTTTTCGAGGTGCAGTCTTGCTACTTTCTCATCCAAGTGCTTAGGAAGCATATATACTTGATTTTCGTATGCATCAGTGTTATTCCAAAGTTCTAACTGGGCCATTACTTGATTAGTGAAACTGTTAGACATTACGAATGATGGATGACCTGTTGCACACCCAAGGTTGACTAATCTACCTTCAGCTAATAAGATAAGGTCTTTACCATCTATAGTATACATATCTACTTGAGGCTTTATTGTGTCTTTTGTGTAACCATACTCACCGTTAAGCCATGTCATATCGATCTCGTTATCAAAGTGTCCAATATTACAAACGATTGTCTTATCATTCAGTTTACGGAAGATATTCTCATTTATAATGTCTTTGTTACCCGTCGCTGTTACCACTATATTAGCGTCCTTAATAGCGTTTTCCATCTTCTTTACTTCAAATCCGTCCATAGCAGCTTGGAGCGCACAAATAGGATCGATCTCAGTTACGATTACTCTACACCCTGCTCCTCTTAGAGATGCTGCAGATCCTTTTCCTACATCACCGTATCCAGCTACTACCGCAACTTTACCAGCCATCATGATGTCGGTTGCTCTTCTGATTGCATCAACACAAGATTCTTGACATCCGTACTTGTTATCAAACTTAGACTTTGTTACAGAATCATTGATATTGATTGCAGGTAACGGAAGTGTACCGTTTTGAACTCTTTCATATAATCTATGCACACCAGTGGTAGTCTCCTCAGAGATACCTTTGATTGCGTCTACTAGTTCTGGAAATTTGTCAAGAACCATATTAGTAAGATCACCACCATCATCAAGGATCATATTAAGAGATTGCCCGCCTTCGAATGCGTGAAGAGTCTGCTCTATACACCATTCAAATTCTTCCTCATTCATACCTTTCCATGCATATACTGATATACCAGCAGCAGCAATAGCAGCAGCAGCATGGTCCTGAGTACTGAATATATTACAACTAGACCAAGTCACATCAGCTCCCATATCCACTAGAGTCTCTATAAGTACAGCTGTCTGAATAGTCATATGCAAACAACCTGCGATACGAGCACCAGCAAATGGCTTTTTACCTTTGAATTCTTCTCTCAGAGACATCAAACCAGGCATCTCAGCTTCGGCTAGCGTGATTTCTTTTCTTCCCCAATCTGCAAGGCTAATATCTTTTACTTTGTACTTCAGTTTAGTATCTGTAGCGATCATCGTTTTTACTTATTTATTTTATATCTAAAGGATTCTCTAAAAACGCTGCAAACATAGAACATATTCTGATCCTTTACAACGAGATATAACAATAACCCATAAAATCGACAAGAGTTCGCAATTAAGCCAATAATGTCCTTTAATATTACTTTTTACTGACACTAGATGATATATCCTTCTCCACATCTACTTTCGATGTCTCACAATTATATCTAAGAGTACTTCCTGATGATAGATCTCTCTTCTAGCGAATTAGTCACTTCCAACTGAACCGTTGATCGAGATCTCACTTCGACATCTGGACTTTGTATTTCAAAATCTAGTGCTCTACAGCTAGATCCAGAACTTACTTTTATATCTGCAGTATCTGCTCTTCGTAAAGTGTAAGCATCGATCCAGAAGATAAATTAACATTAAGATAATCAGAGCTCAATGTTATCGTACAGGAAGAGCCAATAGACACCTCTAAGTCAAATTTATCTGCTTTGATCATACCTTTTGCAAAAACTGAACTACCAGCGTTTACTTCTAGATCTTCGTTAAACTTGTAATATATTTTCACGTTTGCTGCCGTTTTACTTCTTCTGTTCTAATTTCCCTTAGTCTTCACTATTAAGCTATTTCCTTTATTCATAATAACAAGATTCTTCACGTCACCTTTGGTAATCTTATACTTTACCCCTTCATCATTAGATTGTGTATGTTCTGCAAAGATACTACCAAATACTTCTATTGAATTGAAAGAACCTACGTTTTTAGATTGAGCATTCATCATTCGATAACAAAGAATAAAAGCAATAGCGTATGATAGTTTTTTCATTTGGATTTGATTTTTTTACCTAAAAAAAATACAATTCCTTAATCTAGATGTTACATAGATATAAAAAGAAAGCGACCACTCAGGTGAGTGGTCGCTTTTCTAAATATAAACTTTCTTTGAAATACAATCTGATCATGAACATCGATTACTTAGTCCCGAAATCTGAAATGGCACTTTATCAAAGTTTATTATTAAAAGTCAAACTTAATACCCTGCGCTAATGGAAGCGTAGTACTATAGTTGATCGTGTTAGTCTGTCTACGCATATATGCTTTCCATGCATCAGATCCAGACTCACGTCCTCCACCCGTTTCTTTCTCACCCCCAAATGCTCCACCGATCTCTGCTCCACTCGTTCCGATATTTACATTGGCGATACCACAGTCTGACCCTGATACTGACAAAAACATCTCTGCCTCTCTTAGATTAGTTGTCATTACTGCCGATGATAGACCTTGTGGTACATCATTTTGGATAGCAATCGCGTTTTCTAATCCACCTGAGTACTTGATTAAGTATAAGATAGGAGCAAATGTCTCATGCTGTACGATAGCCAAGTCGTTAGTTACTTCTGCAACTGCAGGTTTCACATAACATCCACTTTCTTTTCCTTTTCCTTTAAGTACTCCACCTTTCACGACGAATGTTCCACCTTGCTCAGTGATTGCTTTGAGCGACGCTTGGTATGCAGCTACCGAATCAGTATCGATAAGCGGTCCCATATGCATCTTAGGATCTAGTGGGTTTCCTATCTTGATCTGCTTATATGCTTTAGCAATTTTAGTTTTAACTTCTTCATATAAATCTTCATGGATGATCAGTCTACGAGTAGATGTACATCTCTGACCACAAGTACCTACCGCACCAAATACAGCTCCCGTAAGTACTAAATTCATATCTGCATTTGGAGTAACGATCATAGCGTTATTTCCACCTAATTCAAGTAAAGAATTACCTAATCTGCTAGCTACTTCTGCCGCTACTATCTTGCCCATACGAGTAGATCCTGTTGCAGATATTAATGGCACTCGAGAATCCTTAGTCATGTATTCTCCTATCTCGTAGTTACCGTTTACTAGACACGCAACACCTTCTGGCACTTTGTTGGCCTTGAGCACTTTGTGTAAAAGATTTTGACATGCTACACCACACATTGGTGCTTTCTCAGATGGCTTCCATACAGCAGTGTTACCGCATACCATTGCAATCATAGAATTCCATGCCCATACTGCTACTGGGAAGTTGAATGCAGATATAATACCTACTACTCCTCTTGGGTGCCACTGCTCATACATACGGTGATTTGGACGCTCTGAGTGCATTGTCAATCCGTATAACTGACGTGATAGACCTACTGCAAAATCACAGATATCGATCATCTCTTGTACTTCGCCCCATCCTTCTTGCAGTGACTTACCCATCTCATATGACACTAACCTTCCTAGCGCATCTTTGTTAGCTCTTAGCTCCTCTCCATATTGTCTTACGATCTCACCTCTAAGTGGTGCTGGAGTTGTTCTCCAATTTTCGAATGCTTTCGCAGAAGCCTTCATTACTTTTTCATACTCTTTCTTACTAGTAACTGATACACTACCTATAAGCTTACCATCTACTGGTGAATAAGATTCGATATACTGCTTAGATGCAGCTGTTGATTTAAGACCAGTAGAAGTACCATTGTTCTTCTTATTGAGCCCAAGTTTTTTTAAGAATGTCGTAGTCATATTGCTATGCTATATTTTAAGTTAGTAAATGAGTGTCAAATGTAAGGTTTTTGAAATGTAAAATCATCCTTACTTATAAAGACAAGAAGTTTTGGAATAATTTTGACTTTGAACAAACTTGCAAAAGTATTTATCCCATTTCGCTAAGTACTCATTAGTATTTCACCCATCTCCGACTTGTACATCGGGCTATTTATGCGAAACATTTACATTAATCATATCAATAGGTAATCCTATTGGCAACTGGCATGTGTGTTTTATGCAAAAAACTACCGCAATACGTTGTATGCGTTTTATCACATAGCTACAAAGCGCTTGTTAATAACAAGTCCAAACTAGTATACTTCATATTAAAACGTTTACTCAGATATTCATTAGTCAAACAGCCTCTATAGGTATAACATCCATTACGGATACCTTTGCTAGCATACAAGAGGTGTTCCACGGAGATCGCTCCACCAGTCCTCAGTAGTAATGGTGTAAGTATATTACTAACTGCTACCGAAGCGGTCCGACTGACCTTGGATGCAATATTCGGTACGCAATAATGTATCACACCGTGTTTTACAAATGACGGATTATCGTGAGTTGTCATTTCGCTAGTCTCTATACAGCCTCCTTGATCTATACTCACATCTATAATCACAGAACCTTCTTTCATACGTGAGACCATCTGCTCAGTAATCAATATTGGTGTCCGACCTGTCTTACTATGGATTGCACCTATCACTACATCCGCACTCATTAATTGATAACCTAGGTATACAGGATTGATCGCAGAAGTATGTAACTGACGACCTACTATTGATTGTATACGCATCAACTTAGATATATCATTGTCAAATATTCTGACAGATGCCCCTAGTCCTAGTGCAGTCTTCACTGCAAACTCTCCTACTACCCCAGCGCCTAGTATTACGACCTTGGCCGGAGGCACTCCGCTTACACCTCCAAGTAATACACCTCTTCCTTTGTTAGTATTAGTAAGATATTCTGCCGCCGTAAGCATAGATACCATTCCCGCTATCTCACTCATGATTCGTACTATAGGAAAGCTACCATCTTCAGATTGTAAATACTCCATCGCTAGAGCTGTTATCCGTTTCTTTTTAAGCTTATCTATAAATTCTTTGGTTAGCGAAGGTATTTGCATCGAAGACATGAGGATAACATCTTGATCCATCATGTCTATTTCTTCCAATGATGGGGGTGCAACCTTGAGCACTATATTAGACTTAAATACCTGTTCGCGACTACTCGCAATATCTGCTCCTGCCTCCGAGTAGTCGATATCACTAAAATTACTTTCTTCTCCTGCATTTGATTCGACTATAACTCTATGCCCATATCCTATAAGAGTGCGTATAGAGTGTGGCACTAACGAAACTCTATGCTCACTACTCAGTATCTCTCTAGGGATACCAATAGTTACTCCTTTCTTATCACCATCTACAGCGAGTATTTCTGATTGAGTCTCATATTGACCCTTCGTAAAAAATTCGCTAAATATTGCTGATTTTCCGCCTTGACTCATGACTTATATAGTTTTATATATAATGGATAATCGATTATACAATGATAAAGAATTCAGTTAACTTATTTATAATCAATATTTACAAAACTTTACAGACATTTTATCTAGTCCATAGAACATTTATTAGTTCATTGGCTAACATCCATTGACTCTTATATCTTTTTAGCCCATTGGTGCCATTAACAGTTATTTATAGTACTTTTTTACCTGACATAACCTGAATCCATCTAAATCTAACTAGTTCTTTTCTTTTCCAATTTTTTGAGTGTCGGATATAGATATCCTTCTTGCAATTCGATGTTTTCGTCAGTCAAAATCATTAAATTTATTAATGTTAAGAACGATCTACATGATATTCCTGCGGCAACTATTGCCCAGCTATGGCTGATAACTCTACAAAACATATCAAAAAAAAGTGTCAGCACTTTCGCACTAACACCTTTGAGTTTTTCTTAACCGGTAGTTTATTTCTTCTTATAGTTCTTCTGAAAGAATACACGGTACTTACTAGCTGATCTTTCACTGATTATCTTTCTGTAGTTTCTTTGTGTGATAGGATATACATCGAAGGCTACTTCAGTACCTTTAATATAATCTACTTTATTCTTCTCTACAGTATCATAATAGTCCATGGACTCTTTCATATTCTTAAACTTCCTAATCAATATGATTTGTGAGCCTTCGTCTCGATTGAGAAAAATATCAGATATCTGTAGTTTTTTAGTTCTATAGTATCTCTTATTGAAATTAGATACCGCTATCTTAGCATCTGTAAACTTTTCATTATCAGACTCATATACGACTATAGCTACATAGTGTAATTTATTTTCCTCTAAGTCAAAGATATCATCCACTTCTTTGATCTCTACTACTTCAAAAGCATCGCTATCTCCTTTTAGGAATCTCATAATTTCTTGAGCTCTGATTTGCTGCGGAGTATCAGGATGCCTAGTGATTACATCTTGCAGGGCTTTGATGTAACCTTTTTTTCCTTCCTCCGCACCAGTTACCATTGCAGACAAAAGACCAAATTTAGCCTTCATTGCATTCTCCTTTCCAAAGAGTGTTTCAGACTCAGCTATTCTATTTTTTACATTAATATACTCACCGTTATCAAACAACTCATACGTATTATCATAGTATAGCTCTACAGAGTTATTCTCATCCTTAAGGCTATCAAAATAGTTAGGATTTTGTAGTGCCTTAGCAAATCTACTATCAGGAAACTCCTGTATTATTCTATTCTTATAGTATTCCGCTTTGTTACTATTGCCCAAATCAGAATATGATAAATACAAATAGTAATATACATCTAAAATTTTCTCTGATTGAGGATATCTAACTACCAACTTTTCTAAAGCATCTACCGACTTCTGATAGTTTTTTACAGCCCCTCTAAATGCAATACCTAAATCATATAGGGCTTCTTCTATTGCAGCATTTGCTTTTTCTAAAGATGCTGGAGTACTTGGTACATCAACTAACGCTCTTTTTCTTTCAGCATCTGTGATTTCCTTTTCTTCCTCTTCTTCTACATCCTCGTCATCAAACGTATTGAAAGATTGACTATCTAATCTTCTCCAGTTATCTTCTAATTTTCTATCGCCCCATCTCTTCCTAAATTCGTTAGCCCCTTTCTCCTTAGCCGCCAAGTTATAAGCGAAAAATTTGCTGTTTCCAAAACCTCTTTTTCTACTATTCTGTCTTCCACTACCCATTTTTGGCTGACTTGTTTTTCCTTTACTCTTATTTTTCTCAACTTCCTCATCAGCCACTCTTTGCTCAAGAACTAGCATATCAGCAAGTTTATCCAACTTTTCTTGAGATAGTCCACTCAGAAACAATAGACTATCCTGAAGCTCAATTGTCTCAATGTTACGAGCTATACGACTTAGATTCTTTGTATATAAAGAAACTTCATTATATCGCTCATCTAGCTTGTTCATACTCATAAGTGTACTATCATAATAATACTTAGCAGCTACATATTCCTCTTTTTCAAAGTTAAGTGTAGCCATATAATAATATGCCTCAGACTTGAGCGGAGGATTGTTGAGATTATTTCTTATTGACAAAGTAAAATTAATTAGAGCCTCTTTATCATTATTTTGAGCAAGTGATATCTCACCCAAAGTAAAATAAATCTGGTCTCTAAATTCAGAATATTTTTCTTCACCTAACATTTTGTTGATCTTTTTCGATGCTAGCTCATTAGATTCTGTTCCTGCAAGTAATCCATTTTTTTCGATGCTTAGATCAGCATTGAAATCCATACGGAAATTACCTTTATGATTCTTTACCTCTTGAAAAGCACTCAATGCGTTAGCATAATCATTTTTCTTTTGATATAACTGAGCTATGATATAGGCATATCTCGCTTTGAGCTTACCATCATTCGATACATCTATCGCTTTTCTAAGCTCAGGTATAGCCTTGTCATATTCTTTCTGAACCATATATAGGTAAGATTTTGCAACTGGAATCTCTCTCTCTACTTCTTTTTTCACCATAGACTGGCTTAACTTTCTGAGTAGATATTCAGCGTTACTGTATTTTCCTCTTTCGATATATGTCTTTGCTAACCAAAGCATCCCTTCTGAATATGCTGTATCATCTTCCTTCTTTTCTTTCTTCTTGTTGGGTATCACTTCTTCTTCACCAACATCCTCAGATACAGCCACTTCTTTTTGATCTTCTTCCATAAGATTCAATTCAGATTCTACATCAGAGCTAGTTTCATCTTTAACAAGATCTGCTTTTCTTTCTTCTACTTCTATAATTGATTCCGTTTCTTCTTTCTCCTTTTCGTCTTTTGTAGCTCTTTTCTTTTTACCTCCACTCTTTTTATTTCTCTTATTGCTTTTCTTTCGATCCTCCCTTTCTTTCTTTCTACGTTTTTCCTCTTCTTTCTTTTCCTTTTTTCTTTTCTTTCGACTTTCTTCCTTAGCCTTTTTGGCTTCTTTCTTCAACTTCTCTTTTTCCTTTCTGACTTTCTCTCTTTGCTCTTCCTTCTCCTCTTTTTCTTTCTTTTTTAATTCCTTTTGATTCTCCTTTTCTATATCCCTATCTCTTTTCTTCTGCTTTATAGATTTCTTCTTTTTTTTATAATTACTACCATAAGGGTTCGCAGGATTAAACTCTTCTTGAAAAAACTCAAACGTCTCTTGTGCAGTTTCGTAATCTTGCTTTAGATATTGGGCTTTACCCATAAGAACATAACAATCATCTACATACTCACCTAATTCATGTATAGTAGCGACTCTGATCACCTTTTCTATAGCTAAATCCAATTGACTAGCCACCATCTTGGGATTATCTACATCCGTATAGGTATAGATCGGTAATATCTGATTATAATTATCTTGACGAGAAGTCTCTAATGTGGCAAAACTTTCTTCCATCAACTCGTTAGCGTTGAAGTACCCGTTATACTTAGAAGTGAACGTGTGATAAAATTTCTTAAAACCAGAGACTTCGTCCTTTCTTTTCTTGGTAGCACAGCTACTGATCATAATGGCCATTACAGCTAATAAAATGAACGATATTCTTTTATTCTGAATCAAATTAAATTATCCTTTTTTGAGTAGATGTTGTATCCTATATAGTCCTAATCGCTTAGTATGTCACAAAAATATACTATTAAGCCTAAATTACTTCTTTCTCTGCCACGTATTATAACTGATAACTATTACTTTATATTTGATTTTAGACTATTTATATAATTCCCAGTACTTTAATATTATTATCGAAATATTTATCATCAATTTGTAGCGCTTATCTAGTCTAAAAGGCGGCTAATAGCGTGCCATTCTTGTACATTTGTGCCTATAGAATAATCAATTATTAATAAGAGATACAGATGTCTAAGGAAAATAAGGAAGATATTACATTCTGGGAAAAAGCGCAACAATCTTTTAAGGTGGTCATTTTGGATGAAGAAACATTCCAAGAGATAGATTCTTATAAGCTATCTAGACTAAATGTTTACACAATGCTTTCCGTATTATTCATAGGAATGGCAACACTTATTTTATCTCTTTTTTTCTTTACTCCTGCTCGTAAGCTAGTGCCTGGTTTTGGAGAAATTGAAGAGAATAGTGAATTTATTCAACTGAAATCGGAGATGGACACGCTTACATCTACAGTATCCAACCAACAAGTCTATATCAACAGTCTTCGTACTTTACTGTCTGGCAATTCAGATGCTAAATTACCAGACCTACAAAGCCTAAACAAGCCCGTGTTATCTGAAAATATCGAACTTTCTGGTGTTCAAGTTGCGGAAACTGCGAGATCTCTAAAGTTGGACCAACTATCATTTGTACCTCCACTAAGAGGGACTATCAGCTCTAAATACGCACCAGAAATAGAGCACTTAGGTGTAGATGTCATAGCATCCAAAGACACACCTATACAAGCGACAATGCAAGGTATTGTAATCAGCTCTGATTGGACTTTAGAAACTGGAAATACAATCATTATTCAGCACCCTCAAAATATACTATCAACCTATAAGCATAACTCAGCATTACTGAAGAAAGCTGGAGACAGAGTTGAAGCTGGAGAAGCCATTGCTATTATAGGTAATACTGGAGAACTCTCTGACGGTCCTCACCTTCATTTTGAGTTATGGTATGGAGGATACCACGTAGATCCTACCCTATATATTAGATTTTAATTCAATTTACATTAACTATATTATATGAACAATAAGCTAAAAGATCTCAGAAACGAGAAAGGAGAGGCAATCAGCCCTATTCTTCCAGAAGAAGTAAAAAACTACCTTATAGATATCGATGGTACTGTAACGGAAGATGTACCTAACGAAGAGCCTGAGCGCATGGCTACCTGCGAACCCTTCGCTGATGCACTTGAAATACTGAACAAATGGCACGAGGAAGGTCACTTCATTACTTTTTTCACATCTCGTACTGAAAATCACCGAGAAGTAACAGAGATTTGGTTAGAAAAGCATAATTTCAAATATCACGGACTTCTTATGGGCAAGCCACGTGGAGGGAATTACCATTGGATAGATAATCATATCGTCAGGGCTACCAGATTTCATGGCAAATTCACAGATCTCATAGTTAAAAAAAAGAGCATAGAAGTATTTGAAAGATAAACTAGCGCTAGAATAAATAAATGTGGATGAAAAGTAATCTTTTAAATTTAGTTCGTTTTTCCCAAATTCGTCCGTCCTCTTACAATCTTCCCAAAAGGATACTCCAGAAATAATACTCTAACTTACTTCCAAATTTACAAAAAAATGTCCAACAAAAAGGCGATCCAAATAATGGATCACCTCTAAATAAAATCTTTATAGTTGTAAAATTATACTTCAACTTCTTGCACTAATAAAGCTACTTCCTTTCCCAAAACTTCAACAAATCCTTTAGTGATTCCGTATGTCTGTGAAGAACCACCAGCATCTCTTACTGTGATTACGCCTTCCTCTAATGCCGACACTATAGGAGCATGTCCTTTAAGTATTTCAAATTGTCCAGAGATTCCAGGTACTTTTACTGATGTAATTTCTCCTTCGAATATCTGTCTTGACGGTGTAAGTACTACTAAGTTCATATCTATTTACTTATTTCTAAAATATTCAATATTACCCTTGAGCTAACATCTTCTTACCCGCTTCGATAACTTCTTCGATATTACCTTTTAAGTTAAATGCCGCTTCAGGATATTCATCCATCTCACCATCCATGATCATATTGAATCCTCTGATAGTTTCCTCGATAGGCACTAGTACTCCAGGAAGACCTGTAAACTGTTCTGCTACGTGAAATGGCTGAGATAAAAATCTTTGTACTTTTCTCGCTCTATAAACTACACTCTTATCTTCTTCTGAAAGTTCTTCCATACCAAGGATTGCGATAATATCTTGAAGCTCATTATATCTCTGTAAAATCTGCTTTACTTTCTCCGCTGTATTGTAATGCTCCTCACCTATGATCGCTGGATCAAGAATTCTAGAAGTACTATCTAAAGGATCCACCGCCGGGTAAATACCTAGAGAAGCAATTTTTCTTGAAAGTACAGTAGTTGCATCAAGGTGAGCGAAAGTAGTTGCAGGTGCTGGATCTGTTAAATCATCCGCAGGTACATATACCGCTTGAACAGATGTAATAGACCCTCTCTTAGTAGATGTTATACGTTCTTGCATAAGACCCATCTCTGATGCCAATGTAGGCTGGTAACCTACGGCTGATGGCATTCTTCCTAATAGGGCAGATACTTCAGATCCAGCTTGTGTAAATCTGAAAATATTATCTATAAAGAATAATATATCCTTACCACCATTAGGATCTGTAAGATCACCATCTCTATAATACTCTGCTAACGTAAGACCAGATAGAGCAACTCTTGCTCTTGCCCCAGGAGGCTCATTCATTTGGCCAAATACGAATGTCGCTTTTGATTCTTTTAGTTTAGACTTATCTACTTTTGATAGATCCCATCCACCTTCTTCCATAGAGTGCAAAAAATCCTCTCCATAGTTAATGATACCAGATTCTAACATCTCTCTTAGTAAATCATTACCCTCTCTTGTTCTCTCACCTACACCCGCAAATACTGATATACCATCATATCCTTTTGCGATATTATTAATAAGCTCCTGAATTAACACAGTTTTACCTACACCGGCTCCTCCGAAAAGACCGATTTTACCACCCTTAACATAAGGTTCAATAAGATCAATTACCTTTATTCCTGTATAAAGAACTTCTGACTCGGTAGATAGATCTTCGAATCTAGGTGGTTTTCTGTGTATTGCTGACGTATTAACAGACATGTCTACAGGTCCGATTCCGTCTATAGGCTCTCCTACTACATTAAATAATCTACCTTTGATTTGCTCACCAGTAGGCATCGAAATAGGAGTTCCAAGGTCAATAACCTCCGTTCCTCTAGTAAGACCTTCTGTAGATTCCATGGCTATAGCTCTTACACTATCTTCACCAAGGTGCTGTTGTACTTCGAATACTAGTTCCGTTCCATCTGCTCTTTTAATGCTCAATGCATTAAGAATCTGTGGTAACGTCGATCCCTCTGCTGAGAAACTTACGTCAACTACAGGTCCGATTATCTGTTTGATTTTGCCAATGTTCGCCATATCTTTTATACAATTTATTTCTTAACTATTAATGAGATCCGAAAATCGGTGCAAAGATAGTGATTTCCTACTTTTATTACAGTTATGAGCATATACTTTTACTATTGTTTTTTGAAAGTCTCATTCAGCTATTTCTAGCCAAATTATTATTGGATTATTTATATCTGATTAGACGTTTCTCTTTCTCTTCTGCAATGAAATCATGTACACACCAATAAATATTAATGCGGCACTCAGGACCTTTACACTTGATAATGAATCATTATACCAGAGTATTGCAATTGTACTGGCAATAAGAGGTTGCATATAGATATAAGCACTAGCAGTTGTGGGATTAACCGTCGATAGGGCATATGCATTTAGTAGGTAAGCAAAAAAGGTTGTAAATATTAGAACGTAAATTATAGCCACCCAAATATCTATCGGAAAACTCCTCCAGACGACTCCCGATAAATCTCCAATGCCAAATGGAATCACGACAATCAATCCAAAACTAAATATCCATTTCATTACTGTAAATGGGTGGTACTTCTTCATTAAGTTTTTTACAAAAACTAGATACAAGGCGTAGCTAGTTGCATTAATAAGTATATATAAATCACCTAATGAACTAGACATACTATTATTACCCGAACTGCCCTTCGTTATTAACAGCATTGCACCAATCATACCCACTATTATTCCTAATACTTTCCACCATCGTATTCTTTCTGTTTGGTATATAGAAGATAAAATCAGCACAATGATTGGAGTTACTACCATTATCAGAGAAGCATGCACAGGAGAAGTCGCACCTAAGCCTTTAAAGAAAAACAATTGGTTAATAGCTATTCCAAAGAGACCGCAAATAGCCAAGAGTCCCAGATCTTTTCTGTCTACCTTCTCTTTTATGAATAGTGCGTGTAAAATAGTAAATAGAACAAAACCACTAATTACCCTCAATAAAATAAAACCATTTGGCTTTAGGTAATCCTGATCTAATACGTTTTTTGCTATTGTATAATTAGCTCCGTAAATTAGAGCTACGGATAGAAGAGCTAAGTGGGCTTTCAATCTCATTACTTTTCGTTGATATAGTATATAATCTTAGTAAGCCATTTCTTTGGATCTTTTTCAACCCCTGGATCAGTTACATAAGAGTAATCATCCATATAAGTCTTTGAGGCGTTATGATCTTTTATTGTCTTGTCACAGTCATTCGAGCCTCAATATGCCATAATTCTAAAACAAGAAAATTCGCCTCTATAATTACTGGTATTACTGCCGCTACGCCCATTGTCATAGAATCAATTTTTTGAACAAAACAACCTACTCAGCATACTATCCATTTGCAAACTAGAATCCTGAACAATTTGAAATATAACTCCTAAATTTTATACATAAAACTGTTGTATAGCTATCGCAGTAATTTCATTTCTTCTAGCACGAAATTCCATTCCTTTGTTATAACTTTTACAATTTTATAGACATCATAAATCCTGTATACTCGACTCTCTATTGCGATTGCCTCGAATTGATTCAGCTCTGTCTCTATTTCTTTTGCATGCTTTCTCTTTGCTATAATATTAAATAAACTTTTTGGTGAAAACACTCTTCTCTTCAAAATCTATAATCACATTAGTAGCACAATTAACATCTTCATCAAAGAAAGAGTATAAGACTCTAGTAGGAACTTTACTTATTCCTTCAAAATTTTGGCGGATTATACTAGATACTTTCTGTGCATTTTTCACTCTTACCTCACCCACCTTCTTCTCTCCAAATGATCATCCAAAAATTAAATGGGTATTAGACGCATTTAATACAACGTTGGATTAATAAGTTATGAAATTCCATTAATTTCTATTAACCAAATTGACAAGTAATTTTTATCTTACTAATTTTGATAAAAAAATTTGTTGCTCTGAAAATTGTATTTTTTAAAAATAAAAATACTGAGTCTTATAGTATCTCCTTTAATAAAATAAAACCGTAGAATACGAAATTTACCTTTTTCGTAAGTTTTACTTCATCACTCTGAAATATCATTTCTGATTAGACTCTCTCATTTTCTTATACAGCTTGGTAAAAACAAAAAGTATAAAACCAAATCCTATAGTTGAACTAAGAACAATTAGTGAATTAGCTCCGTTTTTAAAAACTGCGAAAATTACAATTGCAAATAAAAATAATGTAGGAATTTCATTCATTAATCTAAGTTGAAAAGGATTTAGATTAGCTGTTCCATTCTTGAGGTACGAAATATATTTTTTACAATAAAGATGATATCCTGTCATTAACAACACCAAAGTCAATTTCACATGTAACCAAGTATTCTCTTTAAACCAATCAAGTCCATAGATATATATCATTCCTAATCCGCAGATCCAAGTAATCATCATTGCTGGATTACATATTATCTTATAGACTCTTTGCTGCATTAGGTAAAACTGAGGCTGCAAAACACTACGTTCAACTTCAGATTTTTCCTCAGCCTCGCGATAATATACAAACATCCTCACTAGATAGAATAGGCCCGCGAACCATGCTACAAATCCAATTATGTGTAACGCTTTGAATAAATATAATGCCATAATACGGTTTAGTTCTCTAAGGTTTCTTGCTGAGAATCTATAGGCTTATTAAAACCTATCACACTCTTTTCTGGCAAATCATCATCATAATCTTCCCATTGAGTAACTTCGTTTAAAAATTCCTCCATGTGACGAATTATAAACTCTTGCCCCAATTCATGTGGTCGTAGGATCTCCAAGTTTTTTGGGGGTCTTGGTTCACCATAGCCATCAATATATGGATAGACAATCATTACCATTACTTTTCCATTAAACAGTTGCTGATAAACTAGCGCTCCTTGATTCTTAATTATTGTCTTTTTGATATCCGTATCTTCAACTTTTTCTTGCATTCCACTATGAGCCCGTCCTAAATCTAGTACTATAGCTTCTAAATTCTCCACTTGGTCTTTTATTACAATATCTGCAGAAAGTTTAGTTTCTTTAATTACTTCCTCTAACGTTTTTATAATCATTGATCGAAGAGTTCTTTTCCAATCCTGACGAAAACTCTTGATATTGCCAAGTATCTCGTGATAATCATTCACCCTGCTCTTTAATGTTGTAAGATCCATTGACATTGTATTGCTTTTATCTACTCTAAATATTAGAAACAAAGATAATAATCACGAACATATATAAACAGCTAAAGCTGTATCGTATATATACCGAA
>ERZ1047472.101-NODE-101-length-79638-cov-6.143925_pt1 | contig 79638 bp, 79 predicted proteins | sample MGYA00383095_ERZ1047472 | MGnify/ENA primary metagenome ERZ1047472 (study PRJEB29581, sample SAMEA5548365) | metagenome | biome: marine; feature: coastal; material: water | depth 1 m | study: Short-term variability in the microbial, nano- and picoplankton dynamics... | reverse complement strand
TTATGGCCATGTTTTTTTAATAGTTTATCAGATTTGTTTTTTAATTATAGCTAACAATCTAATATATGTAACAGTTACATATATTTCCTTTATGGCGTCATTAAATTTAAAGAATAAAATGGACTTTCAATGTCTTTGATGTGTTTTATTGGTTCTGTCGCATCTACCAAATTAAAGCGATTTAAACTGATAAAATCCAAATGTTACAAAATATATTCAATTGTAAATCAGCATTTTAGTTATTTATCTGATTTCATTTTTCATAAAGAAAAGCAACAAAATAGTCAGATGCGACAGAATCCGATAGTTTGGCCTTGTTGAATTGCCAACAATACGGTAAAATATTAACAAGATTAAAAAAGGCAAACTACAACAAAAGTGATAAATTTGCGTTTTTCTTTAGAATATTGGGACGAATAGGATTAATATGTATGTTTTTGGTTGCTTTACCTTTCTTGGTGAATGCACAGCGCCCTAACAATAAATCTAGATCCGAAATTGGAATTTTAGCTGGCGGAACTTATTATATCGGGGATTTAAATCAATATGGACATTTCAAAAACACGAAACCGGCTTTGGGATTGATTTATCGTTTTAATATTCATTCTAGATTGGCGTTTCGGGTCAACGCAACATACGGAAGCATTGGTGCCGACGATAAGGATTCACGATATTCACAATTGAGAAATCGTAACTTGAATTTTAAGAGTGACATTATAGAATTGGGTTCTGGATTTGAATTTAATTATTGGCCTTTTCAAATTGGTCACCCGAGATATAAGGCAACCGCCTATTTCTTAACTCAGTTGGGTTTGGTGTATTTCAATCCAAAAACGACGCATGGCGGAAGTGAAATTGAATTACGTGATGTAGGAACGGAAGGTCAAGGAACTGATTTAGGATCAAGTCGTCGATATTCCAAAATAGCCCTTTCTGTCCCAGTAGGACTTGGCTTTCGATTTACGCTTGGCAAAAAGATGTCCTTAGGGATAGAATACGGCATCCGCAAAACCTTTACCGATTATCTTGACGATGTAGGCAAAGGGCAATATTTAGACCCAGCACAACTCACCATTGCACGTGGTTCAACTGCAGCCGACTTGAACAACCGAACCTTAAACAACATGCAGGTAGGTCAACGTGGAAATGCCAACACCAAAGATTGGTATTCATTCGCAGGCATAGGACTCACCATTCGATTGGGAAATCCTAAGAAATGTTTCTTCGAAGGAGCTTCCTATTAATGTCCGTGTCCTTCGTGACCTGTTCCGGCCGCAATATTTACAATTTCCAAATCGAAAACTAGATCACTGTATGGAGGAATTGCTCCTGGACGACCTTGAGCACCATACGCTTGGTCATAAGGAATAAAGATTTTTGCTTTTCCACCTTTGGCAAGCATAGATAAACCTTCTTCAAATCCTGGAACCATTCGTTGTTCTAAATAGTTGAACGTCATTGGTTCGCTTCTATCATATGAGCTATCAAATTGCTCACCACCTCTTCTGAACGTTCCTCTGTAGTGCACAGTCATTGCGTCACCTTTTATTGCTTTTTCTCCAGTCCCTGCTTTTTCAACAATATAAACCAAACCAGATGCCGATTTTTGAGCATTCGGATATTCTTTTTTAATCTCGCTGTACATGTAAGTGTAGTACTCTTCAGGCGTCATTTTACTCACCTTTTCTCCGTATGCTTTCGCTGCTGCGGATACTCTTGCTGCTTCTTTTTCAGCTTCTTCTGCCGTTTTGGTTGCTTTTGTAAGTTCTTCAGCAAAAACCTTTGTTGCATTAAATTTAAGTGCTTCTTCTCCTACACGTATAATCAAAACTTCGTTCATCTTGTCATTTTGTGCAATTGCATCAACTACGTCTTGCCCTTTAATAATGTGACCAAACACAGTGTGACGTCCATCTAAATGTGAGGTTGCTTTGTGTGTAATGAAGAATTGACTACCGTTTGTTGCAGGTCCAGAATTGGCCATGGATAAAATTCCAGGTCCAGCATGTTTTAGAGATGCATCAAACTCATCAGGGAATTTGTATCCTGGATCACCCGAACCATTTCCTTTTGGATCACCACCTTGAATCATGAAGTTTGCGATAACTCTATGAAACTTCAAGCCATTATAGAAAGGATCTGAAATTTTAATTGAATCGAAAGCAGTAAAATTTCCTTCCGCTAAACCAACGAAATTGGCTACAGTCATAGGAGTTTTCTTATGCTCTAATTGCAACAACATGGTTCCTTTATCTGTGTTGAATTTAGCATACATTCCAGGCTCAAGTTTGATTCCCAATTCTGTTTCAGTCAAAGTGACCAACTCTGCTTGAATTTCTTCCATAGTTGGTCCGTTGGGAAGATCTTTGTTTGTTCCACAAGAACTTACAATAAGGGCTAAAACGAATAATTTAATTAAATGGTGCATTGTATTTGTATTTGTATTGATTTATGATTAATTAATTTCTTTTATCTATTCCCCACATCATCTTATTTCGGATGGTATCGAGGAAGTTATTGTCTTCAAATTTAATGACATTTAGCATAAAATCTGCCTTGGAAACCGTAACAACTTCGCCTTGCTTTATGCTGTTCGAGATTCCATCAAGGGAAACCAAGTACCTTCTTTCACGGCCTTGAACCGTTAATGAAATGGGTAAATGATCAGGCACAACCATCGGTCGAACGTTTAAATTATGAGGAGCAATAGGTGTGAGCATATGCACTTGACAGCCTGGTGTAACGATTGGTCCACCGCAACTCAAATTGTAAGCGGTAGATCCCGTTGGTGTTGCAACGATAAGTCCGTCCGCCCAATACGAATTCAAGTATTTCCCAGCCAAACTAGCATCGACTGTTATCATTGAAGCCGCATCTTTTTTATGCAGAGTTATTTCATTCAAAGCGACATTGTCGTCTCCAAACGGATTGTTTTCCATGTCCAACTTCATCAAAGAACGAGATTGGTAAACAAATTCCTTCCGTTTTACAGCTTCTAAAGTTTCTTCCATTTTTTCGGTTGAAACATTTGCTAAAAACCCGAGTCGTCCTGTGTTAATTCCTATTATTGGAACGCCCGAATTTCGGATATATTTTACTGTTTGTATGAATGTTCCATCACCTCCCATACTTATTGCGAGGTCGATTCCAGTGGAAAAATCTTTGTAGCTATTGAACGATAAAATGGAAGGATTGATACCAGCTTTAGTCATCAATTGCATCTTTAAACTATCCTCAAGAATGGCGTTCCACCCCAATTTCTCAAAAATAGAAAACAGTTGGTTGAAAACCGCAATGTTTTGTTTGGTTAACTTTCTGGCGTATATGGCAATATTCTTCATTACATTTTTAGGTAATTCATCAAAGCGTCGTATCGCAATTGCAGATCGTCATCGAATTTGCTTTTTTGAAAACTGGCCTTTACTAAAATATCATAACGCTCAAAGGTACGAATGATTCTTTCGAGATCTATTTCATTAATCTTTAAAGTCACCTCTATTTTTGTAGAATCTTTTGATGACATGATGAAAGAGCTCAAGATTTTAGCGTTATTGCTTTCAACTATTTGCCCTATTTGCGCCATAGAATAATCCGCTTCGTTCATTTCTATGACCAGAATCCCACCTGTATCTTTGATGCTACCAGTATTCGCAATAAGTGTCATTAAATGATGAATGTCTGTGCATCCTAAATATGTTTCGTCTTCATCCAATACAGGTAAAACCGAAACTTTATAATCGGAAATTCTTGCTAGTACCTCGTAAATATGCGCGTCTTTTTTAACGTATGGTCTTGGGAGATGTTGAAATAATTTATCCAGAGATAAATCGAGGTCCTCCATGTCCATCAATGCACTTTCTGAAATGACACCAACATAGTTGCCATTTTTCAATACCGGAAGATGGGAAACTTTAAATTCATCCATCCAAACAAGGGCTTTGTCTCCTTTGTCGCTGTGCAGTAGGGGAGGTATTTCCTCTGTTATTAATTCTTTCGCTGTCATGAAGGTGCCAAAATAGTAAAATCCTTACGAACTTCATATCTTTGAAACGCAAAAAACGAGCTCAATGATGACGAAATTAAGTGTGAATATCAACAAAATTGCAACCCTAAGAAATGCACGTGGAGGGGCAACGCCAAATGTAGTGCAGTTTGCCCAAGATTGTGAACGATTTGGCGCACAAGGAATCACGGTTCACCCTCGTCCAGATGAGCGCCATATTACCTTGAATGACACTTATGATTTGGCTGAAGTTGTAACCACGGAATACAATATTGAAGGGTATCCAGATGCGCGTTTTCAAAAAATTATATCAGATTTAAAACCTACACAGGCGACTTTGGTTCCCGATCCGCCGAATGTATTAACCTCAGATGCAGGTTGGGACACAATTAAAAACAAAGATTTATTAACCGACTTGATCGTTGGTTATCGAGAATTGGGCATTCGGAGTGCCGTATTTATTGAACCCGATTTGAAAATGATTGAAGGGGCGAAAGCAATCGGAGTCGATCGGATAGAATTTTATACAGGACCCTTTGCAGATAATTTTAAAGTTGATAAAAATAAAGCTGTTGCAGATTACGTTGCAGCTGCTCACTTGTGCAATGAATTAGATATTGGCATCAACGCTGGACACGATTTAAGTTTGGAGAATTTAGCTTTTTTTAAATCGAAAATTTCCGGATTGCTGGAGGTTTCGATTGGTCATGCACTTATATCGGATGCTTTGTATTTTGGGATAGAGAATACGATTCAGATGTATTTGAAGGAATTGAATTTTGAATAGTTTCACGCTAAAGGCGGAAAGCGAAATGCAAAGAACGCAAAGGTGTTTGTCTTTTTTCGTTTTGCACGAAAACAAAACTTTAACCTTCGCTCTTCACCCTAACATCCCGCTGAGGGAAAGGAATCGTAACTTTATGTTCGCGGAACAAACGATCAATTTCAAAACGAATATCCGACTTAAACGTATTTACATCCCAGCTTTGTTCGGCCCAAAAGAGCACTTCCATTTCTAGTCCGTTGTCGCCGAAGTTTTTCATTCGGACTTATACTTCGAGATTTTTATGGACTTTAGGATGACCAAGCGCAGCCATTTTCATGAGGTCCTTCACCAATTCGGTATCCGTTCCATATGCAACTGAAACTTCAATAATAAAACGAGAAAGGGGAGAACCATGCGACCAGTTTTCGACGTATTCTTGGGTTAATTTGTTGTTGGGAATGATGAGCACATTCCCATTTCGTGTTTCAATTTGAGTGGTTGTCACATTGATTTTGATAATTTTTGCAACAACAGGTTCCTTATCACCCGTGTTGTATATTTCAAGGATATCACCGATTCGAACATTTCCTTCAAATAGTAGGACGAAGCCTGAAAAAATATCCTTGAAAACGTCTTGAAGTCCTAATCCAATACCTACTAATAATGCTGCAGAACCCGGAAGTAGGACAGTCAATTTTACATTTAAGATTTGTAAACAAATTACAAAGGCAAAAATGTAGATGATGTATTTGGCAATTTGTATGTAAACAAATTGAGCACTGGCATCTAAATCTTTCCGAGATTTTAAATTTCGAGTGATGTATAATTTAACGAAATTCAGCAATACACGTGCTATGAAGAATACGATAATTATTCCAATAATATGGGAAAAGGAGACCGTTATATATTTACTTTGAATTAAGTTGTGCTCCAAGAATTTTTCAAAACTGACGTCTCGATTGTTAAAACTAAAACTGTAAATGAACCCATAAGCAGTGATAATGTAGATGCTTTGACTAAGTATACGAAGCAAGGTTGTTCGGCGACCTTCCACGCTGATGTTTTATCTGAGCAGCATGCGTTTCAAAGATTTGTGAATCAACCTTCGTGCAGCAATAGAAACAATTATAATGACTGTAAGAATGATTAAATTCCACAGACACACATCATACGGACCAAATTTGAAAAGAGTATAACTCAACATTTATTTATTGATAAATTCTACCTAGTTTATTTAAAAATACTTTTCTAGCACTATCCAAGCGGATTTGCTGGCTCATTAAATCTGAAAAATCAGCATTCTCGTCTTCACTTAGTTTTTCTATTTTATCTTTAATTTCAAGAATTAATTTAGATATTTTGGCAACTTTAAAAGAGTATACAGTATCCATTATCAATCGTGGTAGTTTATCTCTTTCTCCTTGGGTGATTATTTTTAGTTTTTCGAACCAACTTGGACTCAATTCATATTCTTCCGATTCAATGTCTGAAACTTGTCGCACCAATTCCTGATCTTCATTTCGAAGAAAATAACTGGGTTGAAAAAAAGTACTTTCTTCTAAACCTTTGGCCACCATGCTGTGAATTTTATTGAACAAAGGGTAGTCCAAAGTTAATTCGTCTTTTTCCAGTTCATGACAAATCAATTCGGCAACGCTTGTTTCAATGGTGATTTCTTTACCATCTTTATCTTGCGAAGGAATCTCAATAGCAAAAACACCATACTTCACCAAAACACGAATTAATTCAAATTCGGAGGAATCGAATTGGTCGGTCGCTTTTGGTTTTAATTGCTCCGTATGCTTTTGGGTAGGAGTAGAAGTTTGCGTTGTGTCAAATGAAGTATTGGGAACATTGACAGCTCTTTTTGTCTCCCCAGCTTTTTTTTCAATTGTTTTCGCTCTTGATTTAGCAATTTCCGCAATGACAATATCTTCGTCAATATCAAATTTAGCGGCTACTTCCTGAGCGTAAACAGATCGAACAATAGAGTCGGGAATAAGTCCAACTGAACTAACAACATCTCGAATGAGCTCCGCTTTTTTCAAAGGGTCATTTGCAGCATCCTTCAAGAGAATTTCTGATTTGAACGAAACGAAATCTTGTGCGTGATCCTTTAAATAATCTTCAAGAACTGTTGTACTGTTGTTTTTTGCAAAGGAATCTGGATCTTCTCCTTCAGGAAATAATACAACCTTAACCGACATTCCTTCCTCCAAAATCAAATCGATTCCACGGAAAGAGGCTTTTATTCCAGCATTGTCGCCATCATAAAGTATGGTAATGTTTTTTGTGTATCGACGAATGAGTTTTATTTGCTCTTTGGTCAAAGATGTTCCAGAGGAAGAAACCACATTTTGGGTTCCAGCTTGATACATGCTGATGACATCGGTATATCCTTCGCAAAGAAAGCAATTGTCGTATTTAATGATATCGTTCTTCGCGAAATAAAGTCCGTAAAGTATATCACTTTTATGGTAAATAGGACTTTCGGGCGAATTGTAATATTTCGCAACTTTCTTTTCCGTTTGGAGTGTTCGACCACCAAACCCTAATATTCGACCTGTAATACTGTGAATGGGAAACATGACTCTTCCTCTGAAGAAATCAAATTTTCGATCGTCTTTCGATTTGACAAGACCAACCGTTTCAACGTATTCTTGCTTGTATTTTTTTTCCTGAGCAGCTAAAGTGAAATCGTCACCTTTGTTGAGGCAATACCCTAACTCAAACTTTTTAATAATGTCTGAACGAAACCCTCGCTCTTCGAAATAAGATAGGCCAATCGCTTTTCCCTCATCGTGCTCAAACATATTTTTCACGAAGTGATTTTTAGCGAAATCATTGATGATGAATAAGCTTTCCTTTTCGGTATGAGCCGCCATTTCTTCAGCCGTCGGAGCTTTTTCCTCTGGCAGAACAATTCCATATTTATCAGCCAACCAACGTAGGGCTTCAGGATAAGTGTAGTGTTCTTTCTCCATCAAAAACGAAACAACAGTTCCGCCTTTTCCTGTAGAGAAGCATTTAAATATTTGTTTGCTTGGAGAAACAGAAAAAGAAGGAGTCTTTTCATCTGTGAAAGGACTTAAACCCATGTAACTGGAACCTTTTTTCTTCAGACTCACAAATTCCCCAATCACCTCCTCGATACGAGCAGTTTGCATTATTTCATCAACGATATGTGGGGGAATCATTGCCATTTAATATCCTTCAGGTAATCCGTAATCTTTTTCTACTATTGTTCCGTCTTCTCCATAGGTTTTCCAAACACCAATCATTGTGTCGGCCCAATATTCACCCATGTACCTAGGTCGAGCATCTGGATAAGAAGTGTACGAGTGTCCTTGTCGTTTACCATGTTGATACATCGTGAAACCCAATTCTCTCCCATTTGGACCGTATAATTCCCAGCGACCGTTTCGTTTGTTTTCATTGTCGACAGGACCAGTTATTTTTACCTGTTTTTTTCCTGGATAGTATTCGAAATATATCCCACCTAACGTTTCGATAAGGGTTTCTTGCTCCGCGGCATCGTTTTTCATCTCGGGTTCATCATCCCTACATGACGCCAAAAAAAGGCCAATTGAAAGGATAAAAAACAAATTTTTCATATATACTAAGATAATCTATTGATTGTATATTCTACTAATCCGATTAAAGATTCTTTTGCTGAAGAAGAGGGAACGTCTTCGATTAGTTTCAAAGCACGCTCTTTATAGTCGCTCATAACTTTGTGGGCATATTGAATGCCTCCTCCGTCGATGACCAACTGAATGGCCCGTTTGACAGCTTTAGAATCTTCGTTTTGGTTTTTAACAATGTTGATCAACTCTTTTTTAATAGAGGGTTCGCAATTATTTAGGGTGTAAATCAAGGGCAAAGTCATTTTTTGTTCGCGGATATCATTACCGGTTGGTTTGCCAATTTTATTTGGGTCGCCGTAATCGAAAATATCATCTTTAATTTGAAAGGCTATTCCGATCAGTTCACCAAATTCGTGCATTTTTTCTTGTAATTCAGGACGACCAACGCTCAAGGCAGCGGCATCGCAAACACAAGCAATTAAAGAAGCCGTTTTTTGACGAATAACCTCAAAATATACTTCTTCATCAATGTCTAGACGACGAGCTTTTTCTATTTGAAGCAATTCACCTTCACTCATTTCTTTTACTGCACGAGCTACGACTTGAAGTACATCTACATTGTCTTTTTCGATAGAAAGCAACAAGACTTTGGAAAGGAAGTAGTCACCAACTAACACAGCAATTTTGTTCTTCCAAAGTGCATTGATTGAAAAATGACCACGGCGTTCGTTGGCGTCATCAACTACATCATCATGTACCAAAGTTGCCGTATGCAAAATCTCAAAAAGCGAAGCGGCTTCGTACGTTTTGTCGGTTACTTCACCCAGCATTTTTGCCGCAAGAAATAGGAACATAGGTCGAATTTGTTTCCCTTTTCTCTTAACGATGTAATGCGTGATTTTATCCAGAAGAGCCGCTTTTGACACTAAATTTGCGGCAAAACGAATCTCAAATTCTTTTAATTCTTCCTGTATAGGATTCGTAATTTCTTCGACGGACATCATTGGTACAAATATAATAAGATTGTAGCCTTCCTCGTAGCTACTCTAAAGATTGTTTGAGAAGAATATACGGGTCAAAATCAATTCCCAAAAATGAAATGTAAAAGTGGGCTATTCAACTATAATCAGTGACATTTTATGTCTTTTTTCGGATAACAAATATGTTTTCCCATCCAATAATTGCGAGCTTTTGGTCGGAGTTATCCTTTTGAATCTGCTGGATGAGGTAATTACTTTAGTTGTTTGAACTCCACTTTGAGTGATTTGAACCGATCTCAGAAATGTTTTTTGTCCGGCTGTTGCAACGGGAGATCCTGAATTGCCATTTTCGATATTTTTCGGATTATCGTTAAATAGAATTACGATATTTTTCGTATTCGATTTGGCCGCCGAAAAAGATGAGTACACTCCATCATCGTTCACAGAAGTTTGTCTTTTAGTAATTACACCAGATTTTTCCCACTGACCATATTGGTCAAATTTGAAATGAAGAATATTGCCATAAATGAACGTTTCCGTATAATTATTTCCATCTATTTCTCGATTATTTGCCACGTCCCATTCTTTTTGAAATTCTTCTGTTAAAAGCATAAATTCTCCATCATCAAATAGTAAAACGGAATGCAATTGCAATTCAAATTTGTTTTTTTTCGATTTCCGTTTCTGTGAATTAATAAGCATTTTTAAATCATCTTCAGTGAAGTCATGTAGGTTGTTTGACTTTAAACGAAATTTTTCATCTAGCAAAAGGTTGAAAATACCTTGTGGTTCAAAGGACTTTGTTTTTGAATAAATGCCGCAAACAATGATAGAACTATCTGATGTTTTGATTTTCAATTCAATAATAAAACGCTGATTTAAATCCAGTTCAATTTCCTGTAATTGGTCTTTATCGTAATTGTATTGAAACAAGAAATAGGTGTTTTGCTTTAAGTTGGAAATTTGCAAATCGGGCTGATACAAATCGACAATATTTTGCCCTGTAAAAGTGATTTTATTTTCACCATCAAAATTGAAGTCACTTAGTACAAATTGTTTGCTTTTATCTGGAAATTCAACTGTTCTCCTCCATTTTAGAAACAGATTATCATCATAACATTCTATGATGAGTCTTTGTTTTTTCGATTCAGTTTGCGGAATATTTTGGGCTACCATAAAGACAGTTTCAGCGTTGTCAGTGATTATTTTGAACTCAGAATCGTTGGTGTAACCATGACTTTGCAGATCTATCTGTAAGCTTTGGGATACATTGCCAAGTATATCCACCTTGTGAATGGTAACAGATGCGCTTTCAGTTTTAGGGTTCATTGTAGAAACCGTATAAAAAGATTCGCGTAAGGAGAAGACTTCTTTCAATTGAGATTTCTGATCTTTTCCGTCCATAGTGGCCAAAAGAACAGACTCCAAGAAAATTCCAGATTTCTTGTCAAAAACATTCGTGTAGAGCGCTTGTTTGCCTGAAAAACGGTTATTGTGAAAATCAATGGAGAACACCTTGGACGAATCAGAAAAGAGGAAACCTTGATGACTTGCCGTGTTCTTTCGTTTCACCCAATCACCTTGTGTGTGGGAAACTTGAGCAAGTGTATACGAGTAAAAAACGAGAAATGAGAGAAGGAAGATTGTTTTGCCCATTTCTAAAGTTATTGAAAATTATTGGCTTTCGAATTTCTTTAATTCCAATTTTTCACCGTCAAATTGGGCATAGGTGTGATAGTTCATCCATTCACCTAGATTGATGTATTTCGAATATTCCCCAACTGTGATATCAATCGGATAGTGGCGGTGACCGAAAACGAAATAATCGAAATGTTCTTTTTCTAAAGTTTCTCGAGAGAATATAGCAAGCCATTCCTTATCATCACCTAGATATTTTTCATCATCTAAAGCGGTGTGAAGACGACTTTTCTTTGAAGATATATTTGCTAACCAAAATGAAAAATTCGGATGAAGTCGGGTGAAACACCACTGACAAAATTTATTGGCAAAAACCTTTTTTAAGAATTTGTAGCCTTTGTCACCTGGGCCCAATCCATCACCGTGCCCGATAAAAAATTTCTTACCATTGTATTCTAGAACAATTGGTTCTCGATACAATTGAATTCCGATTTCTTTGGGCAGGTAATCGAACATCCACATATCGTGGTTGCCAGTGAAAACGTTTACTGGAATTCCAGCATCGGTCAATTCGGCAATTTTACCTTGTAATCGAATAAATCCTTTAGGTATGGTGAATTTATGCTCGAACCAAAAGTCGAAAAGATCACCAACGAGATAAATTTCTTGGGCAGAATCTTGAATAGAACTAAGCCAGCGAACAATCTTGTCTTCACGTTCTCGACTCTTTTCATGAGACGGAGCCCCAAGATGAAAGTCGGATGCGAAATATATTTTCTTTCCAGCTTCTAAAATCATTCAGCAAATATACGCTTCAATTCTTGCTCTAGTGCCGCGCCGCGTAATTTCGTTTGGATAATTTTTCCATCTCGGTCTATTAAAACCGTAAATGGAATGCCTCTAACTTGGTATTTTTGAGCTGCTGCACAAGACCAACCCTGCAGATCACTCACATGATTCGCCCAAACTAAACCGTCCTTTTTAATCGCTTGTTCCCAAGGTTCTTTCGTCTTGTCCAAGGAAACAGACATGATGGTAAATCCTTTATCCTTGTATTCATTATACAATTTTACGACGGCAGGATTCTCTCTACGACAGGGGCCACACCAAGATGCCCAGAAGTCCAAAAGAACGATTTGACCTCTAAGATCTGACAACTTCATTTTGGTCTTTCCATCCAACATTAGCTCCTCAAAATCTGGCGCTTCTTTTCCTGGAGAAAGGAAATCCATTGCTTCCTTTTGTGCTTTTTGCGCCAAATAATTATCGTAGTTGCTTTTTATTGAAGGTGAGCCAGGTAGACTTTTTTCAATCATTAAAGCTACAGTCTCATAATATTGCCACTCTGCATTGACATCATATGAGGTCATTGCCGGCAAAAGTGCAGGTGAATTTCTGTTTTGTGCTACGAAGATTTCTCGGTTACTAATAAAGTCTGAATGAGCACCTTGCAAATCTTTGCTAATTAATTCTCTATTTTGAGGCTCAGTTTGCAAGCGTTGTTCCAATTGTGCTCGTTTCTGATTGTACTCCAACATTTGAGTAATAAATACTTTCATGTTTTTGGATTCATCCGAACCAACAATGTTGCAAAAGGTATTCAAGTTTGCTCCATCACCATATATTTTAATATCCGACTCTTCTCTTAAGATTAAATTGATTCGATCTTCACCAATCAAAATCACATAAAAGTCTGGATAAGGTACTTTAGTACTGATCGAAAAATCTCCTTTTTCGGACATTGGAACTTTTTGGATATCCGAGAATCTGTTGCCCACGAATTGTGCAAGTGTAACAGAATCAACCTTCGTATTAAAAATGTTCCCCGAAATTTTTACTGGAATTGGTTCTTGAGCGAATGTTAGATTCGCCATTAAAATTCCGATACATGCAATTATATATTTTCTCATCATAATGTTTTTAAAGAAGTTCTTTCAATTTTTGTTCCAAACTTTCTCCACTTAGTTTTGTGGCAATGATTTTCCCCGTTTTATCTACAAGAACGGTGTGCGGAATACTATTGAAATTATAGGTATTAATCACAGAAGTTTCCCATCCATTCAACTCACTTACATGATTTGGCCAAACCAGACCATCGGCTAAGATGGCTTGTTTCCACGCGTAAGCGTCTTTGTCTAAAGAAACACTCAGAATAGTAAAGTCTTTGTTTTTGTACTTGTTATAGAGTTTCACCACCGTTGGATTCTCTCTACGGCAAGGTCCACACCAGGCAGCCCAGAAATCAATGAGCACGTATTTTCCTCTGAAATCACTAAGGTTTATTACTTTGCCTTCCGGATTTTTCATTGAAATTTCAGGTGCCATCTGAGCTGAAACAACTGAAACATCAGTGTCAGTGCCATTCAAGTGCTCGTTGTATGCACTTTCAATTTGGAAAACCTGATTTTCTAAAGTTTTCACAATTGGAGAATCCTTAAATCGTTGGGTGTATGCTTGACAAACCTTCTTCAACACATCCAAGTTTTTTGGATCCCAATCGTCAAATGAACCTTTAGGAGTAAGCGCTCTGCTGAAAATAATGTTCACCGGATTAGAAGGCATTTTGATCATTTGAGCAATAGCAAATTCATTCAGTGGAACTAACATTTTATCGTAAGCAGCGCGAAGTTCTTCTTCTGATGCGCCATTCGTTTGTAACTTAGCAAATTCAGTATCCTGACTTGCCAAATTGTTAGCCATTTGCATATAGCGTGTCAGTGGTTCAGCCCATTCTGTTCCCGAATATTTAGGGCTAACGGTATAGGAGTTGATATCTGAGTTGATTTTTACATGATCTTTTGGCATCAAAGTCATCGGAATGATTTTATCATCACCGTCACCGAGCCTCAACTGATAAATTCCCATGTCTGGAATGTTGCCCTTTATTTCGAAGGAACCGTCAGTATCTGTTTCACTTGAAGCAACGTCAATGATACCATTTTGGCTAGCGGCTTCAACGTATATGTTTAAATTTTTTGCACCCGTTATTTTTCCAGAAATCGTAAAATTGTTTTCTAGTTCTTTCGAATCTGTTTCCTCTTCATTGCAAGCAAATAAAAACGGTAAGAGAAAGAAGGGTAGGTATCTGAGTTTATTTTTCAAGTTCATTTCTAAGCATTTGATTAGCCGATTTAGGATCAGCCTTCCCTTTTGATATTTTCATTAATTGTCCCATTAAGAAGCCGGTTAGTTGTTTTTCGCCATTTTTATAACGCTTTACTTCTTCAGGATGTTGCTTCATTACTTCGGCAATAAATCCCAAAATCGAATCTTCGTTGGAATCCTGAATCAAGTTCAAAGACTCCGCAATCGACAAAGGTGATTTTTCAGTAGCGTTCAACATTTCAGGAAATACTTTTTGAGAAGCTACGGTATTTGAAATTTTCCCTTCTTGTATAATCGAAATTAAGTTGGCAATTTTCTCTGCAGAAACAGGAAATTCTTCCATTTCCTTCCCCTGCGAATTCAAATAAGATTTAATATCGCCCATCATCCAATTGGCCGCCAATTTGTATTCTTTGGTGTGCTTTAAAATGGATTCGTAATACAATGCAATCGATTTGTTATCCGTTAAATTATAAGCATCGTATTCAGAAAGTTCATATTCCTTCGTGTACCGAAGAAACAAATCTCTTGGCAAGGCTGGCATTTCAGCTTTTATAGCGTCGATTTGTCCAACCGTAACTTTCAAAGGTGTCAAATCAGGCTCAGGAAAATAGCGGTAATCATTTGCTGCTTCTTTTGAGCGCATGGCAATGGTGATATTCTTGAGCGCATCATATTGACGCGTTTCCATGAAAAGTTCACCACCTTTTTCCAAGACTTCGATTTGTCTCGTTATCTCATATTCGATAGCGCGTTGAACGTTCCGAATCGAGTTCATGTTTTTCACCTCAATCTTGGTTCCGAATTCTGTTGCCCCAATTTTCCGAACCGAAACATTGGCATCGCAGCGCATGGAACCTTCCTCCATATTTCCATCACAAATGTCCAAATAACGAACAAGTTTTCGGATTTCGGTTAGGTAATTGTACGCTTCGGTTGAGCTTCTGAAATCAGGTTCCGTCACAATTTCTAGTAAAGGAACTCCAGCACGATTCAAATCCACCAACGTATCCTTCACATCGATATCGTGAATACTTTTACCAGCATCCTCTTCCATGTGTATTCGTGTCAAACCGATTTTTTTCTCGTTTTCGTTTTCGTCTTTCACAATCACGCATCCACCAGTACAAATTGGTGTTAAATCCTGTGTAATTTGGTATCCTTTCGGTAAATCGGGATAGAAGTAATTTTTACGCGCAAAATATTGATTTTCAGCAATATCGCAATGCAAGGCTAAGCCTAATTTGATGGCGTTTTCTATCGTTTTTTTATTCATCACAGGTAAGGTTCCTGGATGACCCAAAGTAACTGCACTGACATTGGTATTCGGAATAGCTCCGTATTCGTTCTTATCGTTAGAATAAGCTTTGCTTTTTGTCAGCATTTGTGCATGGACTTCCAATCCAATTACTACTTCGTATGTATCTCTAATTTCAGACATGCGTCTAGTATTCCTTTAGATTCGTGCGATTAATTGACTCATGATAGCTGTCATTTTTGGCTCTTGACGATTCGCAACTTCGATAACGTCTTGAACAGAAACTTTCTGAATTTTTCCTGGAACCCCTAAATCCGTGATAATTGAAATAGCGAAACAAGGAATTTCCATGTGACGAGCAACGATTACTTCAGGAACAGTTGACATACCAACTGCATCAGCACCGATATTTCTAACATATTGGTATTCTGCAGGAGTTTCAAGAGTTGGGCCAGTCAAACCAGCGTACGTTCCAGTTGCCACTCTAATGTTCAATTCCTTAGCAATTTCTTGTGCCAACGCAATCATTCCACTATCGTAAGGTTCGCTCATATCGGGGAAACGAGGTCCAAGTTCATCGATGTTTTTTCCAATTAATGGGTGAGCAGGGAACAAATTGATATGATCATTTTGAATCATGATCTCTCCTACTTCAAAAGCTGGATTAACTCCGCCCGAAGCGTTGCTCACAAAAAGTGCTTGAATTCCTAATAACTTCATAACGCGCACAGGAAAAGTAACTTGCTTCATGTCGTACCCTTCGTAGAAATGAAAACGACCTTGCATGGCAACTACTTTCTTACCACCCAATTCACCGAAGATCAATTTCCCCGAATGGCTTTCTACCGTTGAAACAGGAAAGTTTGGAATCTGTTCGTATGAAATCTCATTAATAATCTTGATTTCCTTTACCAATCCTCCTAAACCAGTTCCTAGAATAATTCCTACAGTCGGTTCTACGGATGTTTTGCTTTTAATATAAGCTACAGATTCATTGAGCTTTTCTAACATATGCTAATAATTTATCTTTTAATTCAGTTTCTCTATATACTTGAACGTCCATTTTTTGAACGAACCAAGGAAAATCCTTCAATTCACCAGCTTTTTTAAATGCTTCTAATCGAACGGCATCTTTTTCCGTTGTTAGTATGATTGAATTTTCGCTCGCGAAGTTACCAAAATTCTCATGAATTACGGTCAAATCCTTCGTCGTAAAGGTGTGATGGTCTGGAAAAATAACGGATTTTAATGAAAATTTCTTCGAAAGAGATTCTTCCAAAGTTTTTGGATTGGCAATTCCAGTAACCAAAACAATGTTTTTAAGGTCATTTGGAAGTTCGAATTCACCCCATTTTTTCATTTCTCCATAAACTATACTAGAAAAATAAATGTCATTTTCCGGCAGATGAATATTATTGCGAAAATCTTGTTTTTCTTGATCGGAAAGTTCCTCTGGACATTTACTAACAATAACGATATCGGCTCTTTTCTCTCCACTTTTAAATTCGCGTAAATCGCCTGTTGGCAGCATGAAGTCTTTGAAATACGGTTTCTTGAAATCGCACATCAGCACGTTGAACCCAGCTTTTACATGGCGATGTTGAAAGGCATCATCCAAGATTACAACGGATTTGTTTTTTTGTTTTTCCACTTCGTGTATGGCCAAAACTCTTTTTTCGCTCACGATAACATTGGGTTGGGGATTCGCCAGGTGAAAAAGCATCGGTTCATCGCCAATTGTATCAGCATTCGAGTTTTCATCCGCTAAAAGTAGGCCAGATGTTTTTCTGCCATAACCTCGGCTTACAATGGTTATTTCATTTTCTTCAGAAAGCCATTTGTTGAACAAAAGTACATGGGGAGTTTTCCCGGTTCCTCCGACACTTATGTTACCGACGCAAATGGATGGAAACGGAATGGAATAAGATTTTTTCAAGCCCCAATCGAAGAGTTTGTTGCGCACCCAAGTGATTATTCCATATAGAATAGCAAACGGAAAAAGTAGAAAACGCAAGATCCTCATTTTGAAATTTGGTTTGAAGATAAGTAAAAATGATGTTTGGGCGTGATGGATCTGTAGGGGTTGGTTTTAATTAATTGATTTTCAATTGCATTACTAAATATTTAAAAGTTGAAACTTTTCGAAATTTAAAGTAGAAATTTGATTTTTATTTCCTTCGTGAATAATTTCTAAAATCTTGTCCACCTATCCTATTACTATACCTTATATCTTTACCCAATGAATAAAAAAATCCTCCTTTTGGGCTCAGGTGAATTGGGCAAAGAATTCGTAATTGCTAGTCAACGTTTGGGACAATATATTATTGCAGTAGATAGTTATGCTGGAGCACCCGCTATGTATGTGGCAAATGAGTTCGAAATCATTGATATGTTGGATGGAGATGAGTTAGATCGAATAGTCGCGAAACACCAACCCGATTTGGTGATTCCTGAAATTGAAGCTATTCGAACGGAGCGATTATATGCCTATGAAAAAGAAGGAATACAAGTTGTTCCGAGCGCCAAGGCTGCAAATTACACAATGAACCGACGGGCAATTCGTGACTTAGCAGCCATTGAGGTAGGTGTCAAAACGGCTCCCTATAAGTATGCCGCCTCATTGGCTGAATTAAAAGAAGGCGTGAAGTTTACAGGAATGCCATGTGTTGTAAAACCATTAATGTCCAGCTCTGGAAAAGGGCAATCCGTAATTAAAACAGGTGCCGATATCGAGAAAGCATGGAACTATGCATTAGAAGGTTCGAGAGGTGATTTGATGGAGATTATTGTTGAAGGATTTATCGATTTTGACTATGAAATAACCTTATTGACCGTTACTCAAAAGAATGGAGAAACCTTGTTTTGTCCACCAATTGGTCACCGTCAAGAACGAGGAGATTACCAAGAAAGTTGGCAACCCATGACAATGAAGCCTGAACATTTGGCCGAAGCGCAGAATATGGCGGATGAGGTGACCAAAGCATTAGGTGGTGCTGGAATTTGGGGTGTAGAGTTTTTTATAAATAGTGAAGGAGCGATATTCTCTGAATTATCACCACGACCGCATGATACAGGAATGGTAACGCTAGCTGGAACTCAAAATCTGAACGAATTTGAATTACACGCGAGAGCGGTTTTGGGTATTCCAATGAAAGAAATAGTACTCGAGCGAAACGGAGCCAGCGCGGTTGTGCTGGCAGATAAAGAGATACTTAGTTTACCGACTTTTAACGGTGCTGAATTTATACACGCCCATTCCAATCAAGATTTTCGATGGTTTGGAAAACCAACTGCAAGACCTTTTCGAAGAATGGGAGTAGCTTTAGCTTATGGAAATGATTCAACGGATGACTTGGTAAAACAAGCAAAGGCATTGGCGAATAGAATAGGAATAAAGTAAAACTAGTAAGAGATTTTTGGTATTCGTTTTTCCGTTTTTGTTCTTTGTAGGTCTTACAGTCGCTATTCATTGAAGCGTTTTGACATTCGATTTACAATAGTTTATCAGTTGAGAAATTAATTCACTTTCACTCTTTTTTCTAAAAATCAATTTAAATCCCGAACGAATTATCAGGTTCGAAGTGGCAGGAAAATAGCATAAAAAGAATGTTGTTGACATCAAAAAAAGCGATGCCTAAAATTTTTTATTTTTTTATTTTAGTAACACTTCTTCAAGTGCAGGTGTAACAACATACTTGTGGGACTTTGGTGATGGATCAACTTCAACACAAGCAGATCCTCTCCATGTTTATGGTTCAACAGGTTTTTACACTGTAACTTTGACTGTAACAAATGATTGTGGATCAAATGTGTTCACAGATACGATTACACTTGCAGTTGCTGGTTTAGAAGAAGTTGCTGATTTTGGAACAATCAATGTATATCCAAATCCTTCAACTGGAGAATTCCAATTGGAAATGGATGTGAACTATGCCATGAACCTTGATATCGTTGTAACCAACACTCTAGGTCAGAAATTGCTTGTTCGTTCATTGAATACAACAAATGGTGCACATACTGAAACAATTGACTTATCTACTCAAGCAGGAGGTGTTTATTACTTAAACATCTCTTCTGAAGGAAATACGTTGACAAATCGTATGATTATCAAGAAATAAAGATTAATTATCTTTCTAAGTCCCGTTTCGGTTAGCCGAGACGGGACTTTTTTTTGTTCAGACTTTGCGAGTCGAATAAATTTCTTCCCGTCAAAACTTTCCTTAATTTTACAATCAAAAGGTTTATACATGAAACACGTATCGCTCGAAAGCATAGAAAAAGCAATAAATAAAGTAGACAATCTGGACGATGACGGATTAGAGAAATTATCCGAAACATATGCTTTGGCTCAAAATGTTTTATTGTCCTATTTGATGTCGGCTGCTTTGGAGTATGAGAATGAGCAACTCGAAGGATTGATCATTTATTATTTCTGCGTGATTTCTGAGGCTTTTAACCAAGAAAACATACGAACAGTAGTTGTTTCAGAAACCGATATTGAAGAATTCCAGGAGCCCTATTTTGAAATGCTCGATGACTATTTTGAATCGGAAGATGAGGATATGATGGAGGATTTTTGCGATCAACCCAACTTGGCCCAATTCATAGCTATGGAAATTAGCACAGAAGATGAAGATGGAACCTCATTATCGGATGAAACAGCAACCCAATTGTTTATCGTGACTATTGCCATGATTACATTGATGGGGAGAGCAACAGAAGCGTAAATGTCGCCGAAAGAGATATATACAAAGATGATGGAGAAGGACGAGTTTTCTCGTCTGTTGGGCATGGAACTTACCGAAATTAATACAGGTTCTTGTACCTTGAAATTAACGGTTACCAGAGCATTGTCAAATGGGTTTCAAATCGCTCATGGTGGAATTGCATATTCGTTGTCAGACTCGGCTTTAGCATTTGCTTCCAACGCTTACGGACAGAAATGTGTGAGCATCGAAACCAGTATTTCTCATCTCAAAAGTGTTCAAATCGGTGAAACAATTACCGCTTTTTGCACCGAAATTAATCGGGGCAATTCCATTGCACTTTATGCAGTGCAGTGTAAAAATGAGAACAATGACTTGATTTCCGTTTTTAAAGGAACAGTCAAAATATCACGTTCTAATTGGGAATAATTAGCATTGACTAAATTTTTCGTAGGATTTTAAGACTCATTATATTTTTACACTTTACTATGTACGCATAAGATAAATATTATGCATATTTTAGTAAAAAAATTCAATCTTATGTTCAAACCAAGTGTAGATTTATTCGATTTCGTACTCCGTCAAAACTGGCATAAAGTGTCTAGGATGTATAATCAGAAGTCGGCGCAAATCCATATTACAAGCTCCATTGGGTTTTTATTAATGATAGTGGAAAAAGTAGGAACGCCAAGTACGCAACTTGGTCCACGTATGGGAATGGAACCGACAAGTTTGTCGCGCACATTAAAAACGATGGAAGAAGCTGGCTACATTCGTCGCGAATTGGATAAGGTTGACAAACGTAAAGTTTTGATTTTCCTGACAAAGAAAGGGGTCGAAAAAAGGCGTCAAACAAGAGACTTAATCGTTGACTTCAACGATAAACTGAACGCCAAAATACCCACCGGAAAGATGAAAACATTTTTTGAGGTAATGGAAAAAATTGAAGAAATAACAGATACGGAATTGGAAGGATTGTCCAAATACGTTAAATAAAACGATATGAATCGACACATAAATAAAGTAGCTATATTGGGTTCCGGAGTCATGGGCTCAAGAATTGCTTGTCATTTTGCTAACATAGGTTGTGAGGTATTACTTTTGGATATTGTTCCCAAAGAATTGAATGATCTTGAAAAAGCAAAAAACGTAAGGGTAGAAAGCAAAACATTTCGAAATAGAATTGTCAACGATGCACTAGGGTTTGCGCTTAAAAGCAACCCATCACCGATTTACAGTAAGAAGTTCGCTACACGAATCGAAACAGGAAATTTCGAAGATGACATGGCCAAAATCGCGGATTGTGATTGGGTTATGGAAGTGGTGGTAGAAAGGTTAGACATTAAGAAAATCATTTTCGATCAAGTTGAAAAACACAGAAAACCTGGAACTTTGATTTCGTCGAATACCTCTGGAATTCCAATTCATTTGATGTTGGAAGGAAGAAGTAATGACTTTCAAGCGCATTTTTGTGGAACCCATTTCTTTAATCCACCAAGATATTTGCCTCTTTTGGAAATTATTCCAACGGCGAAATCGAATCCTGAGGTTATCGATTTCCTAATGGATTATGGTAGACGTTACCTAGGAAAGAAAACCGTTTTGTGTAAAGATACACCCGCATTTATCGCTAACCGAGTTGGAGTTTATGCGATTATGGCTCTTTTCCATACGGTTCAAGAAATGGATCTTTCTGTTGAGGAAGTGGATAAACTTTCAGGCCCTGTTCTCGGTCGTCCAAAATCGGCAACTTTCCGCACCTGTGATGTTGTTGGACTAGACACTTTGGTCCACGTAGCGAATGGTTTAAAAGACAATTGTCCGAATGATGAGGAAAAAGATTTATTTGTTTTGCCCGATTATATTTCCAAAATGGTGGAGAATAATTGGCTCGGATCTAAAACAGGACAGGGATTTTATAAAAAAGTAAAAGGCGACGACGGTAAAAGCGAGATCTTGGTTTTGGATCTAAAAACCTTAGACTACCGACCGCAGGAAAAAGTAAAATTTCCGACCTTAGAAATGACGAAACCTATCGACGACCTGAAACAACGCACCAAAATGTTGGTGATGGGAATGGACAAAGCCGGCGAATTTTACCGTAAACTTTTCGGTGGATTGTTTGCTTACGTTTCCAATCGACTTCCTGAAATCACAGATGACTTATACAAAATCGACGATGCCCTTAAGGCTGGATTCGGCTGGGAATTAGGTCCTTTTGAAACTTGGGATATCGTTGGTCTTGATGCAGGTTTAAAATGGATCGAAGACGGCGGTCATAAAGTGGCTGATTGGGTGAAAGATCATAAGTCAAACGGTAAGACATCATTCTATCAAACAGAACAAGGAACTAAAAGTTATTACAATCAAGACAAAAAAGAATATCAAATTATTCCGGGAACGGAAGACTTGGTTCTTTTGGATGCTCTTCGTGAGGAAAACACAGTCTGGAAAAACTCAGATGTTACCTTGGTCGACATAGGCGATGGAATTTTGAATCTTGAATTTCACACCAAAATGAATACCATCGGTGCAGGGGTGATAGAAGGTGTGAACAAAGCCATTGACATTGTAGAAAGCGATCACAAAGGATTGGTGATTTCAAATACGGGCCAGAATTTCTCAGCTGGTGCAAACGTGGCTATGATTTTCATGATGGCCATTGAACAAGATTACGATGAATTGAATTTTGCTGTTAAAGCGTTTCAAGACACCATGATGCGAATTCGTTATTCAAATGTGCCGGTCATCGTTGCACCGCAAAACATGGCGCTTGGTGGTGGTTGCGAAATGTCCATGCACGCTGATAAAGTAGTTGCACACGCCGAGTTGTATATGGGCTTAGTTGAATTTGGAGTTGGTCTGATACCAGGAGGTGGTGGATCCAAAGAATTTGCAAAGCGTTTTTCAGATGAATTGCACGAGGGTGATATCAAAATCAATTTATTGCGAGAGAAATTCTTAACGATCGGTCAAGCGAAAGTGTCGACATCTGCTGAAGAAGCGTTTGAATTAGGCTATCTACGAAAAGGTATTGACGAAGTAGTTGTGAGTAGAGAATATCAATTGGTTCGCGCCAAAGCAGCTTGCCTTGAATTGGTTGAAGTTGGATATATTCCACCGGCAAGAGAGAAAAACATAACAGTTATGGGGCAAGAAGGACTTGGAATTGTGTATGTGGGTGCCAATTCAATGCTATCAGGAAATTACATGTCAGATCACGACAGAGTCATTTCAGAGAAATTAGGAAACGTTCTTTGTGGCGGAGATTTAAGTGAAAACACGGTTGTTTCAGAACAGTATTTATTAGACTTGGAACGCAAAACCTTCATTGAACTCTGTGCTGAAAAACTCACAATGGAAAGAATGGAGAGCTTGGTGAAGTATGGTAAAATTCTTAGAAATTAATTTACTTCCCCCCTTGAAGGAGGATTGAGGTGGGTGAAATCTAAATTGAATTAACATCCCCGGGAAGAATAAAACAAAAAAACATGTCAAACAAAGCATATATAATAAAAGGATTCCGCACCGCAGTTGGTAAAGCTGGAAAAGGAGGATTTCGTTTCTCACGTCCAGATGATTTGGCGGCAGATGTAATCAAACACATCATGAAAGAGACGCCGCAATTGGATAAAAATAGAGTCGACGACATTATCGTTGGAAACGCAACTCCAGAAGCAGAGCAAGGTTTAAACGTCGGACGTATGATTTCATTAATGGGAATGGATACGGACAAAGTTCCAGGTGTCACAGTCAATCGCTATTGCGCTTCTGGCTTGGAAACGATTGCCATTGCACAAGCGAAAATAGAAGCGGGAATGGCTGATTGCATCATTGCAGGTGGAGTTGAATCCATGTCCGTGATGGCGATGGGCGGCTGGAGAATCGTTCCCAACGCAAAAGTGGCAAAGGAAAACCCGAATTGGTATTGGGGAATGGGTTTGACCGCTGAAGCAGTGGCAAAACAATATGGTGTAACACGGGAAGACCAAGATGCATTTGCCGTAAAATCGCACGAGAAAGCAATTGACGCAATAAAAAGTGGTCGATTCAAAGAAGACATCGTTCCTGTTGAAGTAGAAGAAGTGTACTTGGACGAAAACGAAAAACGTCAAGTTAGAAAATACATTGTCGACACCGATGAAGGACCACGCGCAAGCACAGTTGAAGGTTTAGGGAAATTACGTCCTGTTTTCGCAAACGGAGGATCAGTGACTGCAGGAAATTCTTCTCAAACTTCTGATGGCGCAGCTTTCGTTTTAGTAATGTCTGAAAAAATGATGAAAGAGTTAGGGCTAGAACCCATGGCACGTTTATTATCATACAAAGTAGTTGGAGTTGAACCAAGAATAATGGGTATTGGTCCGGTAGAGGCTATACCTGCTGCTATCGATTTGGCTGGTTTAAAGCAAGAAGACATCGATTTGTTTGAATTGAACGAAGCGTTTGCTTCTCAATCTTTGGCAGTTATTAGAGAGACGGGAATCAACCCAGATATAGTGAATGTCAATGGTGGAGCATTAGCTTTGGGTCATCCATTGGGATGCACGGGTGCAAAGTTAACAGTTCAGATTCTCAATGAGTTAAAACGTCGAGGTAAGAAATACGGAGTTGTAACGATGTGTGTTGGAACAGGCCAGGGCGCTGCAGGTGTTTTTGAACGATTTTAATTTTCAAAATATTTCATATTTAAGGTCGCTAAATGCGGCCTTTTTTTGTATCAAATAATCTAGGTTGATTTTTTTAAAAAGAAACTTTACTTAAAATTTATTAATTATCATTTAATTAGCTGTACCTTCAAATGAAAAAAAACAGATAACTACGAAAAAAATTTTACTTTCTTGCATTGCGGTATTACCCGCATTTCTATTCGGACAAACAACAATATTGTCTGACAATTTCGACAGCTATACGGCTGGCGGATTCTAGGTTTCACAAGGGCCGACACTATGGGATACATGGAGTGGTGGAGGTGGAACAGCCGACGACGGTTTAATTAGTTCTGCGAAATCTGTCAGTGGAGCCAATTCTTTACAGGTTAAAAATGGTGGCGCTGGCGTTTATGAAGATGACATTATTTTACTTTTTCCATCTACATATACCACTGGAGCCTATGAGTTCAATTGCAAAATTTTTGTACCACAAGGAAAAGGTGGTTATTTTAACCTCGGTGGAAACTGGGTGACTGGTGGCGCAGGATATCAATATGGCGCAGATTTCTTTTTCAATGCCGATGGTTCTGGTTTTGCCGATGCACCGGGAACTTTAACCTTTACACACAACATTTCCGCTTGGAATACAATTCGGGTTCTCGTGAATCTTACGTCAGGGACCAAAGAACTATTCGTTAATGGAACTTCCATTGGCACGGTGCCTTGGGGTGCTGCAGCAGGATTTGGAGTTGCTGATATTTTGGAGTTGGATAAGCCGATAGTACAGGCGCTCCCGAAGTAGGTTCTGAATTCTTTATTGATGACGTTGAATTGATTCAATTATCTGTTGTCGGTTTGGAAGAGAATTCATTGGATGCGGAAGTGTCGATTTACCCAAGTCCAAATAACGGACAGTTCAAACTGGATTTCAAAAATGCAAAATCTGATAATTATACAGTAAAAATAACCGATGTATCAGGTTTTGAGGTTGAGAATAGCGCCATCCATGTGAATGATTCGGCATCTATGCAATTCAACTTGAATGTAGCTGCTGGTTTCTATTTTGTGACAATTATAAATGGAACAAGTAGTTTGACGCAAAAAATTATTGTTAAATAGTAGATTTTAAATAAGATTAATTAAAGAGGAGATGAAAATCTCCTCTTTTTTTTGAATAACGGATTCATTATTCTAAGATTAACTATCTTGTACATCTAAAATAATAATTAAACAGTTCATAATGATACGACCACTAGTTCACCCTAAAAGTGACAAAAACGATAAGGAATTGAATGACTTGGTGTTATTCTATAATGAAACACTAGGATTCTGTCCCAATAGTATAAAAACTATGCATCATCGTCCAAGAATAGCGTATGCTTTTATCGAAATGAACAAAGCCGTGATGGAGAATCAAGGTCGAGTAACAAGTGGTTTAAAACGATTAATAGGATACATCAGTAGTCATGCAGCCGGCTGTCGGTATTGTCAAGCACATACTATTCGAGCTGCAGAACGATACGAAGCCGATCGCGCTCAGATTGAAAACATTTGGTCATATCGAACACATAATGCCTTTACTGAAGCTGAACGAGCAGCCTTAGATTTTTCTTTGGCGGCATCCCAAATTCCAAATGGTGTGGATGATGCGATAGCAGAAAGAATGCGAGAACATTGGAATGAAGGAGAAATCGTTGAAATACTTGGTGTTGTTGCCTTATTCGGTTATCTCAATCGTTGGAACGATTCTATGGGAACACAATTGGAGGTACCTGCCGCGGAAAGTGGTGAGCAATTATTGACTTCAGATGGTTGGACAGTCGGAAAACACAAGTACTAATTAATAATTAAGAATTGTCAATGATAAATTAGGATTACCAATGCTTTTGGTCTAATATCGAATATCCATTATTCGGCATAGGTCAACCCCAGTTTCCCTGTCATCTTATAAATCTCCAAATAGGTATCAATTCGATTGTACAGGTTTTCGTAGTGTTGCAAAAGTGTCGACTCATAACTGTTTTGAAAAACGATGAGGTCGATGGAATTAATACTACCCAAATCGAATCTTTTTTGCGCCAAAGCAAATGCCTCGGTTGCGTAGGTCAAATTCTCGCGGGAAACATTAACCAATTGAGATCGAAGCGCATATAAATTCAACAAATTCTGAAGAGAAGCACTTAAAGTGTTCTTCATTTTATCAATATTCAACGAGGTAATATCTTTTTGAATTCGAGCTACTTCAACCGCTCTTTTCGATTTCCAATTGTTGTACAGATTATATCGTAAAGTGAAATTTCCTGTATAAACGAGTGTTTGCGTGCTCAAACTGCTGGGTTGATTTGGATTGCCACCGCTCAACTGCTGAAATCGGCCATAGTTGGGGGAAGCGGCCAATTGTAAATTCAAAGTCGGATACAGAAAGCTCTTTTGAAATTCAATTGCCGTTTCAGAAAGTTCGAGACTCAAATATTGATTTTTCAAGTTCTCGTTGTTCTCCATTACCTCCGACAAAGCCTTAGATTCATCGATGAGGTTTAAATCTAAATCTAAATTATCCGTTAGTTCAGGCAAGGTGTTTAAGGTTGTGTCTTCACTATTGTTCATGAGTAAAACCAGATTTCTTACCGAGTTTTCATAATTCAGTTTCTGAAGAATATAGTTTGTGCTATCCGTCAAATGTTGATTTTTCAATTGAAGTAATTCCAAAGAATTTGTTGTGCTATACTTGTTTTTTATTTCAGCATATTGCAATCGTTTAGATGAAAACTCAAGTACATTTTCAAACAAGTTCTGCCGCTCCTTCTGAAGCAATGCAGAATAATAGGTTTTCAGTACATCTTGAGTCAGAGCTTCAACGACAACTGCCGTATTTCCTTTCGATTGTGCTTCGAGTTGTTCCAATCTTTGTTTACTCATTTTCACCTGCCAACCGCTAAACAAATTCATATTGGCCACCAAACTAGGATTGAATCCTTGGTTAAGAATAACTCCCGGTGTGAAGGTAAATGGGTTATTCGTGTTATCTTGGATGGCGTTGTTTTGTCCAATCTGTAAAGTGACGGTAGGAAAAAGTCCAGACTCGCTCCATGAATTGTTCATCTCGGCTATCTCTTCTTGCTTTTCGCTAATGAGAATGTCGTAGTTATTTTTCAAAGCTTCAAATACGGCTTGTTGAGCCGTAAGCTGTCCAAACGAACTTGCCGAAAACAAAACACAGAAAAAAGAACTTGCGACTATTTTTTTAATGAATTTCATTCTTTTTTCTTTGAAATTTAATAACTGGTTCTACATCCAAACGCGTAACTTTTTCGCCTGTCCAAATTCTTGTTCTGGTTTTCCCAAATCCATTCCAGAACATAATCGCCGAAGGATAGAAAAACAAAATAAATATGGTTCCAAACAAGACACCGAAGGCAATAGACGAAGCCATTGGAATTAAAAATTGAGCTTGCATACTGGTTTCGGCTATCATGGGTAAAAGACCAGCGACTGTTGTCACAGACGTTAAAAGTATAGGTCTGAAACGAGAACTAGCTGCCTCGAGGGCTGCCTTCCGCACAGTATAACCTTCGAGTAAAAGGGCATTGTAACGATCTAAAAAGACGATCGCATCGTTGACCAAAACTCCCGTTAAGGCAATCATACCAAACACGGAAAGAATGGATACCGGAATTCCAATTAATCCATGACCGAGCATAGCACCTGCAATTCCAGCTGGAATTACGAGCATGATCAAAAACGACTGTCGAACATTGTTGAAATGCAGAGAAATAACGATAAACATTATAACTAAGGCAACAATCGCTACATACATCATGGAACTACCTGTTTTCTGACTTCGTTCAAATTGACCTAAAGACACGGTTTGAATTTGAGGGAATACTTGGGTTACTTTTTTAACCGTTTTTTCTCGAATATCGGCATTGATTTCGGCCACCTTATCCGGGTCGATGCATTCTGCATCCACCTTGATAATACGCTGACCATTGCGACGTTTCAAACTTTCAGGCGCTCTACCCAAATCAAAATCACACAATTCTTTCAATGGAATGACCAGTCCTTGAGCCGAACGGATGCGCATGTTTTCCAAATCAGAAAGACTATTTCGATCTTCTTTCGGGAATCGAACCCATACTTTTACTTCATCTGTTCCAATAATTACACGTTGAGCTTCCGATCCGAAAAACCCTTGACGAATTTGAGTTAAAACTTCATTTTTGGTAATTCCATAAATCTCAGCTTGAGGGCGCATATTCAAATACACTTCAAAACGACCTGGTGGCATATTGTCTTTCACGTTAAAAACACCCGGAATTGCTTTCAATTCATTTTTAAACAATTCCTTCGCTTCGAGCAAAGCTTTTTCATCCGATGAGGTCAACCCCATTTCGATTTCTTTCCCAAAACGATTGAACCCTCCAACGTTGATGTTTTGCGCTAATTTTCCTTCCTCGGTGGCATTTATTCTTCGGTTCACCCGAGCCATTAATGTATCGGCAGGTGTACTGGAGCCTTCATTGTCTAAGAACACCATCAACGATCCAGTGTGGTTCCCGACTTGTCCCAAATTGGAAGTAAAACCTATGTTAGAAGTAGAATATCGAACAAGAGAGTCGCCTTTTTCCTTGATAATTCTTTCGTTTTCTTCTTTGAGTATCTGGCTGGCAACTTCAATGAATTTTTCAGTTTTCTCAATATTATCACCCGGTTTGTACGCTGCTTCAACATTGAAAAAATCTGGAGGAATATCTGGGAAAAAGGTGAACCCAATTGTTTTGGTTACCATCATGCCAATTGTAATAAAGGTGATCAACAATGGAACGAAAAAAGTCAGATTGTACATTTTGAAATTCTTTCCTACGAAAGTTTCTACGGCTGTTTTGAAAAAATTATCACGAACATACTTTATGCCTTTGTCTGCATTTCCACGGACTATTTTTTCTAATGGAGAATTAGAAAACCCTTGCATAAATAAATAGCCACCCACAGCAAATAGACCGAACGGAAATAATAACGTAAAAAAGCTTAAATCAACCAAAGAAATTAAGTAGCTGCCTAACCAAATAACGAATATGGCAACGGCGAATAAAATCAATCCTGTTCTGACGGAATATTTGGGTTCTTTTGGCTCGGAGAGAATGGTTTTGTGTCCTAGATGGGCGGGTAAAATGATAAACGCTTCAATCAAACTAAAGGCCAAACAAGCCAAAACAACGAAGGCCATTTCGCGCATTATTTCCAATCCTTCGACATATAAAAGAACAGAAAAAGCAACCATTGTGGTCAAAATAGAGGAGAATACAGAAGGCAAAACTTCCATCGTTCCATCGAGTGCAGCTTGTTTTGCTGTTTTCCCTCTTTCAAAGTGAGAATAAATATTTTCGGCAATTACAATTCCATCATCGACTAGAATCCCGACAACCAAGATCATTCCAAAAAGAGAAATCATATTGATGGACATGCCATAGATGGAACCAATGATGAACATGCCTAAAAAGGAAAAAGGAATTCCAAAGGCTACCCAAGCTGATAGTTTAATATTTAAAAAGAGGCCGAGAAAAATCAAAACCAAAATCAACCCCATCAATCCATTTCCTGTGAGTAAATCGATACGCTGGTTAAGCATTTCATTGAATTCGAACAAAATAACGAACTCATGATTCGGGTTTTCTTTGTTGAATTTCTCTTTGTATTTGTGTAGTTCACTAGTTATTTTTGAAATATCTTGAAGCGGTGTTTTTTCAATTTGAAACGAGACCGAAGGTTTTCCATTGTATTCGGACTGCTGTGAATTTTCACTATAACCGATTTGAACATCAGCGATGTCGCCAACCACAATTTTTTCACCCGTACGTGTCGTTCGAATAATAATTTCGTCGATTTCCTCCACTGTCGTACCTCGATTATTCGAACGAATACTCATTTCTTGAACTCCACCTCGAATTAGTCCAGCCGTTAAATCCAAGTTCTTGGAAGCGATGGCAGTGCTAACTTCCTGAATCGACATTCCATACCGCAAAAGATCATTCTCTCTTACATTGACGGCAATTTCTTTCTCAGGAAAACCATTTTTCCGAATTTCTGTAATTTCTTTTGTATTGAGAAGGTCGCGTTCGACTTTCGAGGCTAAATCTGTTAATTCGTTTGCACGTGCATTCTCATTCTTTGCAGCAATTCCAATAAATGCAGCGGTGCTTCCCATTCCGCCTGATTTTATTCGTGTGATAATGGGACGTTCAGATCCTTGCGGAAAACTACTTATGGAATTGACAGTGTTTTCTACTTCTGACAACAATTCTTTAATGTCGGTGTCTTGAAATGCTTTAATTGAAACGTTGGCGGTGTTTTCCGTTGAAGTTGAATTTATTTCGTCTATACCATCGAGGCCTTTTACAGCTTGCTCAATTTTTATGGTAACTCCTTCTTCCATTTCCGATGGAGACGCACCGGAATAGAATACATTAATGTTGATCGTTTTCGGGTCCAATTCAGGAAAAAAGGACTTTCTCATAAACACAATTGAGAAGATTCCAAAAATGAGAACCAACACAATAAATGCGTTTCCCCAAATGGGATGAACAAGAAAGAAATTGATGAATTTCCGCATATCTATCGAATTATTCCTTTAAATGTTTTCCCTTTTTTGTCGACTTCTATCTTGTCAAGAATCACATTTTGGCCATCCTTTAATCCTGAGATGCAGACCGAATCAGGTTTCGTTCCGACGATCGTAATGCTCTGTGAAAGGACTTTCCTGTTTTCAAGGATATTTACCTTATTGTCTATTACTGCCAATCTCGGCACAGTAATACTTTTTGAAATACTTTTTTGATTGATGGCAGCATTCAAAAATAATCCATTGTAGATTTTGTACCCAGAAACTGGGCGAATGTTGTAATACACATCAATCGATTGAGTTTGCTGATTGATTACATCTGAGATACGGTTTATCGTCCCCGTCCCAACCATCAATCCATCGGAATTATTGAAAACGACACTTCCTGTTTTTTGATAATTGGCAATGTTTTCAATCGAAATCGGAACTTTAATTTCAAAATCATTTGTTTTGGCAATCCGTGCCAATCTATTACCTGGATTCGCTATTGCTCCTGGTTCGGCATACGTTTCTAAAACAGTTCCAGAAAATGGTGCCACGTAAATATATTTTTCCATTCTCGCTTCCTGACTTCGGATGGTATAATATTCTGCGAGAACTCCTCGGGAAGTAATGAACATTTTTTCCTTCGTAGAATTTATTGAAGGCAAATTGGGAAGCATTTTCGATGCTTGAATAGACTCATTGAACTTTAACCATTTGGTCAATTCCGAAGGAAAATCAAGTTCAATATCTGGCATAGCCGAAACAACTAAATTAGATAATTGGGTTTTTCTAGCGCTAAGGGAATAGAACGCTTCATCATTATTTACTTTGTAAAGTATCTGTCCTTTGCTAAAATTAACACCTGGTTTCATTAGGATTTGACCCTTTTCCAATTTCCCTTGAACCTCAACAGCCACATCAATTTCAGACATTGGAGTTACTTGTCCATATGAGATAATCTGTAATTCTTTTTCTTCGTTTTTAACTATCCGAATCGGAACATAAACAGCAGTAGCTTCTTCTTTTGTCGCCTTTTCCGCAGGTTTCTTCTTAGCTGCAATTACGAAGAATATAATTGCAAAAATGACTAAAAGAGAGCCAAGAATGATAATTTGATTACGTTTCATTGAGGTTTTTTTCGAGCCACAAAAGTAAACATTGACGGGGAGAATTAAACGTTAAAAAAAACGAAAATAACAGAGCAAAAATTAATGAAGATGGCGGGACTCTCTATTCAAGAGGGGGCGTCTGAGGGCCCATTAAAAGCTATTGCATTAGTTGATAACTTCTTTCAAGGAATAGAATAAGCTCAGGCTTTATTAATATCCATGATTTTTTATGTTGAAAACTACGTTGATAAAGAGAATGCTATCTGAGGGAAACGACTCCCATCATGTAGTATCTTTGTTTGACGCTCAATTTTCGATATGCTAAACACCATACTAAAACGACGAATCAACCAAGATCAACTCTCTAACTTGTTTGTAAACATGTTGTTGGATTCAGTTGACAATAGCTATGACGAAATAGTGAATTTGATCAAAGACGATCTAGCTTTCACATCCCAGCCCAAGATTGATAACTTCGAAATGGATCATTTAATTTTGATTGTTTTTGGCGCCAATATGACACTAGCTCAAAATGTACTAGATGTTGAACCGGCTGCTGAATTACAAAAATTGGTCATTAAAAAATTGGCGACCATCTTTGATAAGACACCCGCCGAGTTCGCTCCTATTTTGTGTGAATACCAGAAATTTGTCAATCACGTTAATTTTCCATCGAAGAATGTGGTGTACGGTATGTCCAAAGCGATATTTTCGAAATATGAATTGGCTCAATACCAAGACGAATACTTCAGAGATCTAAAAGCGCCGAATCCAATGTTTTTGCAACGTTTCAATGAAATTACGGAGCTTTTCCTTTGGGATTGGGACGCGTTTTTCAAAAAATACAGACTCTAAAAAAATCAGAAGTGTCAAAATCTTCAAACGTATTCACACTTCTTCCTTCTCATTTCTGACTTCTTATTTCTTGTTTCGATTTTCTTCCCTTCTATTTCACTACTTTTGCGGAATGAAGACCAAAACGTTAAAGAAAAATAAGGTCAATGTTGTCACTTTGGGCTGTTCGAAAAATATTTTTGATTCAGAAGTCATGATGGCACAATTGCATGCGAACAATTTCGAAGTTGAACATGAATCGACTAGCGATGACTCCGAAATAGTGATTATAAATACATGTGGTTTTATCGATAATGCGAAAGAAGAATCGATCAATACCATTGTTCAATATGCCAATGCAAAAGCTGCTGGCTTTGTGGACAAGGTTTATGTGACGGGTTGTTTATCACAACGATATAAGGACGATTTGGAAAAGGAAATCCCTGAAGTGGATGCCTATTTTGGAACTCGTGAACTTCCGCGTTTATTAAAAACATTGAAGGCTGATTATAAACATGAATTGGTTGGTGAGCGATTGTTGACTACACCAAATCACTTTGCATACTTCAAAATTGCTGAAGGTTGCGATCGTCCGTGTTCCTTTTGTGCAATACCTTTAATGCGAGGAAAACACGTTTCTACTCCGATAGAAGATTTGGTGACGCAAGCGAAAAGTTTGGCTACAAGAGGCGTGAAAGAACTGATGTTGATTGCTCAAGATTTAACGTATTACGGTTTAGATATTTACAAGAAAAGAGCATTAGCGGATTTACTAGAAGCATTGTCTGACGTAGAAGGAATCGAATGGATAAAATTGCATTACGCATTCCCGTCTGGCTTCCCAATGGATGTTTTGAAGGTGATGAAGCGTAAACCGAATATTTGTAATTATTTGGACATGCCACTTCAACATGGATCAACGAGTATGTTGAAAGCCATGCGAAGAGGAATTACGAGAGAAAAAACCGAAGAATTGGTCAATGATATCAGAGCGGCAGTTCCCGGAATTGCTATTCGAACGACGTTGATTGCAGGTTACCCAGGTGAAACAGAGGAAGATTTTCAAGAAATGTATGAATTCGTAGAAAAGATGCGCTTCGAGCGTTTAGGGATTTTTACCTATTCGCATGAAGAGAACACACATGCTTACGATTTCGAGGATGATGTCCCCGAAAAAACCAAGAAAGAAAGAGCCGATAAAATAATGGAGCTTCAGTCTGACATAAGCTATTCTTTGAATCAAGAAAAAATCGGTAAAACGTTCAAAGTACTTTTCGATAGAGCAGAAGGTGATTATTTCATTGGACGAACAGAATTTGATTCACCAGAAGTCGACAACGAAGTTCTAGTGAAAAAAGAAGGCGATACTTTCCTTCGTTTAGGTGATTTCGCAATGGTTGAAATTACATCAGCCGACCATTACGATTTGTATGGTAAAGTAGTTGATTGATCGTTGAAAATGATAAAACTTCATTCCCTTTTTTTAGTTCTGGTATTGTTGGCGTGTTCCAGCAATCCTTAACAAGATGCTACTAACAAGGCAAAGGGATTAGATGATGAAAACAACTCTGAACTTGCTAAAAATAAGGAGTTGTAAAACATATTTTTTGAAAAAGACAGCCTGCCTTTTCAAATTGGGTTCAATAAAATCGACACTTCACAAATTGCTGCTTTGACGGCTAAGGACTTCGAGTTTTATCACGATGAACAAGGAATTACTGAAACGAAACAAGATTTTATAGAAAGCACTGCTAGTATTGAAGATTTACAGTTTAAAACTTGGCGAATCTTGAAAAAAGAATCAATGGAAGTTTTTCCAGTATATACAGATAATAAACAAAAGTTATATGGTGCAATTCAAAACGGGATCCACGATTTCTATCAACAAGAAAAAGGTGTTTCATTTAAGAAACACCTTTTTTTAAATCCTTATTTTTAATCTTTAATTCGCTCAACGTAAACACCCGTTCGCGTGTCCACTTTAATTTTTTCACCTGTATCGATAAACAAAGGAACTCTAATTTCAGCTCCAGTTGCAATCGTCGCTGGTTTCATAGTGTTTGTAGCAGTATCACCTTTAATTCCTGGTTCTGTGTAAGTCACTTCAGATTCAATGTGCATAGGAAGATCAATAACCAAAGGCATTTCCTCTTCCGCATGGAAAAGAATATTACACATCATTCCTTCTTGTAGAAATTCTGGTTTCTCAACCATCGGTTTTGGAATACTTACTTGTTCGTAAGTTTCCTTATTCATGAAAATGAAATAATCGGGTTCCTCATAAAGATACTGATAGTCACGATTTTCGATTCGAACAATTTCAATTTTATGACCTGCAGAAAAAGTATTGTCCAACACTTTTCCTGTTTCAATAACTTTCATTTTCGTACGCACAAAAGCAGGACCTTTACCTGGTTTTACGTGCTGAAATTCGGTGATTTGACACAATTTCCCATTGAAATTGATACAAAGTCCATTTTTTATATCTGATGTATTTGCCATTTCTGTTTTTTAAGTCCAACAAATTTAGAGAATTAATCCGAAAAGAGAGAAAGGCTTTAACTATTCATCATAATTCGCTTCAAAATGTGCAAATTTGTCTCATGGTGTGGAATGAATTTATGAATTACGAATTATTGAGTTTAGGGAATCCTAAAAACCCATACGTGATGCAAGTTTGGAATGTCTTTTTAACGGTTGCTATTCTTATTGGCACCTTGGTTCTTTTGGCAGTCATCCGTAGGTTGGTTGAACGACCAAGACTTCTTTTGAGTCACATTGATAAAAAGAGACGCCATTCTATATATTTATTGGCTAAATATTTTATCTGGGTAATCTCTATCGCACTGATGATAGAAGCACTCGGTATTGGTGTCACAATCCTACTCGGAGCCTCTGCAGCCTTATTGGTCGGAATAGGTTTTGGTTTACAAACTATTTTCGCGGATCTTATTTCTGGTCTATTCCTACTTTTTGAAGGGACGATAAAAATTGGCGATGTTGTTGAATCGGACGACGGTCTAATTGGCAAAGTCACTGAAATAAATCTTAGAAGTTCCGAAATAGTGACTCGAGACAACGTGGTGGTCATCATTCCCAATAGTAAATTTGTTTCTGAACGTGTAATTAATTGGAGCCACAACGCAGACAGTATAAGATTTATGGTAGATATTGGTGTTGCTTATGGATCGGATGTTGAAAAGGTAATCGAAGTCCTGCAGACAGTGATGATTGAGCATAAATTTATTGAAAAAACACCCGAACCTTTCGTTCGATTTAAACACTTTGGTGACTCCTCCCTTGATTTTCAATTGTTCTTTTGGACTCAGGATGTTTTTACTGTTGAAAATCTAAAGTCGGATATGCGCAGGACTATTCACCGACGATTAAAAGAAGAAGGTATCGCAATTCCATTCCCACAAAGAGATATTCATATTATTTCAAAGAAAGAAGACTAGAATACACGATTATTCTCATTTTAACGTTCTACTTTACATGAGAACTTGCTTACTGTTCTTTCTACTTTTTATTACCCACTTTGGCAATGGACAAAGTTGGGAACAGCGTGCAGATGTGCCTTCCCTAGGTCGCGATGATGGAGTGGCTTTTTCAATTTGTGGCAAAGGATATGTCGTAACCGGAAATCAAGATGTTTTTGCGGAAAGCAATCGGCTTTGGTGTTATGATCCACAATCTAATTCTTGGACTGAAAAAGCGCCATTTCCAGGTCAGGCTCGACAATATGCAGGAAGTTTTGTTTTGGATAATTTAGGATACCTTATATGCGGTTACTCCTCCACCAGTCAAGCTTTAAAAGATGTTTGGCAATATAACCCAACTACTGACTCTTGGCTGCAACTGAATGATTTTGAAGGAGCTGCCCGTTGGACTTTCTTTCAATTCACGGCAAATGGATTTGGTTATGTTGGTGCAGGAGCTGTGCCCGATTCAAGTGTTGCAGATTGCTGGAAATATGACCCCAATGAAGATGATTGGGCCCGAATGTCTGATTATCCAGCCGGAAGAATGCGTGAAGTTGTTGGGGTAAGTATGGGGAATCATTGTTTCGCTGGAAGTGGTTTGAACGTAAATCCGCTTACATTTTCAAAAGCATTTTATGAATATCATTGGGAGACTGACACGTGGACACAAATTGCCGATTATCCTACAGGCGAAATCAGTTATCTCGGTGCACAAGGAGTTGGTTTGTCTGCAGTTATAGGCGGAGGCTGGGGAGAAGGGAACACTTTTCGAACTAGTTTCTTCAAGTTGAGTTTGGAAGGAAATTGGACGGAAGCGGCAAGTGCCCCAATTCAGGGCTGGAGAGGAATGTCCACGTTCAGTTTCGATAAAACGATATATTTCGTGAATGGACTATACGCCGATTTAACCCGAACAAGCAATTTATTCTCTTTAGAGGTGGAACCTGATTTTTACCCTATCCTTTTTCCGAATCCGTCTGACGAAAAAGGAAAGGTTTACTACAAACCGAACTCCGAAATCGTAATCTACAATCACACGGGGGATGAGGTGCTACGGGATAAAACAGATTTCGATGGCTACTTCGTTTTACCCGAAGTAAATTCGGGCCCTTATTTTATTCGCTTTCCTGAAGAAGGAAAAAGGATAAAAGAACTGCGATGGTTAGTACGTTAAGGAATTCCTAAATTCAATAGAATTTTACTGAATAAATCCTCAAATTCGTATATTTACTGTACAAAGTAGAGAACGATTATGATAGAATATTGGAATGAATTAAGCACGGGTCAAAAAACCAAATTGATTTTAAAAATTGTAGTAGGAATTTTGGCCTTACTTTTTGCCGTTCAGAATTGGCAATCTGTATCTTTTAGTTTGGTATTCTTCCGCTTTAACATTCCTGGTACTGTACTCATCCTGATCTGTATTGGGATTGGTTTTGGATTAGCATCAATTTTCGATTACAAAAAATTTAAGGTTAAAAATAAAGAAATTACCGAGTTAAAATCAAAGCTGTTATCTCCCGTTGACGAGTTTGAGTTAGACAATATTATTGACGAGGCAAATAAGAACATGGAGCACAAAAGAAAAGCAATTGCAGATCTTTCAACTTCGACTGATCCTGACAAGCAAGTAAAAAATACCAAAATGAAGGCTAAGTATTTGAAGTCGATTGCGAAATCTCAAAAATTGATTGCCAAAGCCGAAGCTAAAAAAGCGTAAAGTGCTCCGAGTACAGAGAAGTATGAGCGAACTATTGCCAGTTCAGTAGAATCAATTGATAAGTCGGAATTATACATTCAAAAGCAAAAAGGAGCTGCAGACAAAACGGGGACTGAGCTTGAAAAAGAGGAAGATATTTTGAAAAAGGGAAGTTGTTAACTTCCCTTTTTTTATTTATAAACAATTCTTTTTTTTAACCTAAAATTTCCGATATTTACCCATCGACTTCACACTACGAGTGTCAGAATGTCGCAGTTCGTTCATTCGAACGCCCATGTAGATTAAAAATTTGGAGGTTAAAATCTTACATTAAGGAGAGTCTCAAGATTTCAATGGCGGGCCGCAAACCGCGAATGGTAAAGAAGTAATTCTTTCAGCGGATTACAAAGATTTCTGGCAATCCTAAACCTGTTTTCTGAAGCTTCCAGAAATTGTACTGCATGGGTTTTTTTTCTTTTTTTTCATTATGGTAGAATACAACGAGTGTCGCGAAGACAAAGCATTAATAGAGCTACGTCCTGAATTATATATTATTGGCGAAGGTTCGAAAACAGAGATTAAAACCTTTCAAAATGAAACGCTAAGACCCATTCTTAAGCTTCAGCACAATCTTTTGATGGATTTTATACAAACCCAACCCAATTTTGATGCTGTCTTGAAGTACAAGGATAAACGGGTTGTTTTTTTTGAAAGAATTCGAATTTATCTCCAGCAGCCTTTGCTGAAAGGAATATTGTTGGGAATGATACTTGGTTGTCTTACCTATGAAGAATTGCAGATTTTCAATGAGAATAGCAAAGAATACAAAAAGAGAATTCATCAAATGCTTATCCAACGGTTTTCGGATTCACTATAAAAAAAGCCTATCACAAGATTGCAATAGGATTTAAATATTTTGTATTAGTTCACGATTTTGTCGTATTGTGCTTGAAAATCATCGTCATCTTCAAACCAAGGAGCTACTTTATTCATTAATTCCTGAGCTTTTTCCAATTGTCTCCCTGAAATCATGGCCTCAGCAGTTTGAATAACACCATGTTTAAGAAGGGCGATATCAGCAACGGCCCAATCTTCAATGGAAGTTACGTCCTCTAATTCATTGTTTGCTAATTTCCATGCGGCGTTTGCACCGCTTTTATCCGAATTTCTGTATTTACAAGCTCCATCCATGAAGTTCATTCCTGCAGGATTTCGAGCAATTTTTTTGTATTTAATATTCCACCCGTATGCTTTTCGGTAATCACCAACGCTAATGTCATTCAAAATACGTTCTACACAAGCCATACTGAATTCGTCGATAAATTCTTCATGTTCTGCTTGAACAGTGCCGTCTTCATCATACTTGAAACATTTACCCAGATAACCGAGGCCATCCTTGAATGCATTTTTAAAATTTTCATTATCACTACCTGAAATCTCGATACCATAAAGTGCTTTTGTCATATATAGATAAACAGTTGGGTTCTTCTTTGTGTCGTCCTTGTCCATGTATTTTTCACATTGACGAACTAACTTCTCGTAATCCGCATCGGCATTTAGGATTTTTAAATCATCGAAATCTGGTGCTTGAGCTTGTACACCGAAGGATAAAAATATTCCTGCAAAGAGACTAAATAATGCTTTCATTTGTTTTTGTTTTATTGTTTTGAATAGAGAAAGACAACATTCGTGCCGAAACCTATTCTTACTCCAAAAATATGGAATAAAATCGTCTATTTAGCACTTTCTATGAGTAAATTCAAAATCTCAATGGCTGCCTTGGATATTTTTGTACCTGGCCCAAAGACCCCAAAAACCCCTGCATCGAACAAGAAATCATAATCTTGTTTCGGAATTACTCCTCCGGCAATAACCATAATATCGTCACGTCCCATTGCCTTTAATTCAGCAATAACTTGTGGCACGAGTGTTTTGTGACCAGCAGCAAGACTGGACACACCGAGTATATGAACATCATTTTCAACAGCTTGTTTGGCTGCTTCTTTTGGTGTTTGAAACAACGGACCTATATCAACGTCAAAACCAATGTCGGCGAAGGAAGTAGCAATTACCTTGGCGCCTCTGTCATGTCCATCTTGTCCCATTTTTGCCACCATGATTCTAGGTCTTCTTCCCTCCAACGAGCTGAATTCGTTAGCTAATTCTCGAGCCTTTTCAAAATCTTTGTCTTTCATAGCTTCTGTTGAATAAACGCCACTAATTGAGCGAATGGTGGCTTGATATCGACCGAAGGTTTTTTCCATCGCTTGGGTTATTTCGCCAAGTGTCGCTCGTTCTCTTGCACAATCCACCGCCAATTCCAAAAGATTTCCTGACCCATCTTGTGCCGAGTTTTCTAATCTTTTAATCGAGGCTTGTGTTTTCGTTTCATCTCGATTAGCGCGTAAAACTTTCAATCGTTCGATTTGTGAATCTCGAACGGCAGAATTATCCACCTCCAAGATTTCCATATCGCTTTCTTTCTCCAATTGGAAGCGGTTCACACCCACGATTATATCCTTATTCGAATCAATTTTGGCTTGTTTCCGTGCTGCAGCTTCTTCGATTCTCATCTTGGGAACACCCGATTCAATGGCTTTTGCCATGCCACCCAGTTCTTCAACTTCTTCAATTAGTTTCCATGCTTCGGTTACTAATTCTTCGGTCAATTTCTCGACGTAATAACTACCACCGTATGGATCGATAAAATCTGTGATGCCTGTTTCTTGTTGCAAATAAATCTGTGTATTTCGAGCAATTCGCGCTGAAAAATCGGTTGGTAATGCTATCGCTTCGTCCAATGCATTTGTGTGTAAAGATTGCGTTCCACCAAGAGCTGCTGCTAGCGCTTCAATGCATGTTCTTGCTACATTGTTGAATGGGTCTTGTTCGGTCAGTGACCAGCCAGAAGTTTGACAATGCGTCCGCAAAGCCAACGATTTTTCGCTTTCTGGTTTAAATTGATTCACCAATTTTGCCCAAAGCAAACGTCCTGCGCGGAGTTTTGCAATTTCCATGTGGTGATTCATCCCAATGGCCCAAAAGAAACTCAAACGTGGAGCGAAAGTATCAATTGGCATTCCTGCTTTGATCCCTGCTCTCAAATATTCTATGCCATCAGCCAAAGTGTATGCCAACTCAATTGCAGCTGTTGCTCCAGCTTCTTGCATATGATAACCCGAAATAGAAATCGAGTTAAACTTGGGCATGTGTTTCGAAGTGTATTCGAATATATCCGCAATAATCCGCATAGATGGAGCAGGAGGATAGATGTAGGTGTTTCGCACCATAAACTCCTTGAGTATGTCATTTTGAATCGTACCAGACAATTTACTAATATCAACTCCTTGTTCTTCAGCAGCAATGATATAAAAGGCCATAATTGGGACTACAGCACCGTTCATCGTCATAGAAACGGACATTTCATCCAAAGGAATTTGGTCGAATAAGATCTTCATGTCGGCAATGCTATCGATGGCAACACCTGCTTTTCCAACATCGCCCTGTACACGTTCATGATCGGAATCATATCCACGGTGCGTTGCCAAATCAAAAGCAACAGAAAGACCTTTTTGTCCTGCTGCTAGGTTTCGGCGGTAAAAAGCATTGGAATCTTCCGCGGTAGAAAATCCAGCATATTGACGAATAGTCCACGGCCGAATAGCGTACATACTTGCATACGGTCCACGTAAAAAAGGGGAAACCCCGGCGCCAAATTTGCGGTGCTCCGTATTCTCGATATCTTTTGGTGTATAGAAATTTTTCAAGGCAATTTTTTCAGCCGTGTCGAAAATTGCTTCTTGCTTCGAAGAATTATTCTCAATTGTTTTGGGACTAATGTATTGAAAGTCTATTCTTTTCATGCCAAATGTTTTTCAAGAATTAATGCCTCTAAGCCAAGATATTCAGGAAGTTCAAGCCAATGATTTTTCTTTTCTCCTAGATTCGGATATTTGTTCACGCCGATTAGAATTCTTTCGGATGAATGAAAAGCTTCGATGCGCTTTTTTGCTGTTTCAGCAACATATTTGATTAAGGTTTCATTTTTATTGGATGTCGTGAAGCTGCCAATTTTTTCAATTCTCTGAAACGATTTCCAGGCGTTCTCTTCCATTTCGGTCGTTAAATCTTCTATGCTAAAACTGCCGCCAAGAGGATCAACCACTTTGTCCATGTAGCTTTCTTCTTTTAGGATATTCGAAATGTTCAAAGCCATTCTATTACTCAAATCTGATTCTTTAGATTGAGCATATTCATCATAGGGTCGAACAATAAGTTCATTCACACCGCCCAAAACAGCCGACATTGCTTCAGTTGTTTGTCGTAATAAATTGGTGTATGGATCTTTCAATGATTTATTGACAAATCCAGTTTGTGCATAAATATAACAGGCGTGACTGCAGTTCTCTTTCGGAGAATAGGCTTCAATAACGTTTGCCCATAATTTTCTGAAAACTCTAAATTTTGTCGTTTCAACGAAGTATTTGGCACCTATTCCGAAGTAAAAACGAATCATGGCTGATGCTTCATCAATTGAAAAACCAGATTCCATTAATCGATGAATATATTCGTGTCCCATAGAAAGGGCAAAGGCGATTTCCTCTGTTGCATTTCCACCAGATTGATGTATTCCGTAAGCATTTACTTTGAAAAACACCTGTCCCGTTTGATGGGGTTGTGGAGCATATATTTCAGTGTTACTGCCAATTGGGTCATTCAAGAATATCAATGGCTTTTTCGAAAATTCTGGAAATGCAAGCGTGAGTCTTTCGACTTGATCAGCATCCAAAGTCTCAAACTGAGATTCGATAAAATCGAGTTCTATGTTGTTGAAAAGTGCCGACCATAAAATTGCCTTTTTTAGAAATACAAAGGTCAATGAAGTAGCACCTTGTTCTAACGCTTCAAGTGCGAGTTTATTTGCGATTTTCTCGTCCTTGACTTCAATTCGTTTTCCAATTTGCCAATCGTTATTTCTAGAGCGAGCGGCTCGAGTATAGTTTAGTCCGGCAGAATCTTCAATTGGTTTATTGGCGTATTTTGAATACGCTAAACCTTCAATTTCATCGTTCTGAATCAATTTATCGGCAAAAGACAAACCTTTCAGTTCGTGTTCTACTTTGGATTTCCATTCATCAATGGATTGGGGAGAAAATTCATCAAACAGTTTCATTCGCTTCGTTTACTTTTTGTTGATTAACCTGATCAAGTCTTCCCGTTGATTTTAGAAAAACATGAGTGGAAATGACAGTTGCCAAAACTGGAGCAATCGCCAGCCCGACGATAGGCATATAGTACAATCCCATGAAAATAACACCCGTTACCAAGGTAGGTAAAAAATATTTTTCGCAAAAACGAAAACTTCCGCCTAAACCTATTTCATACCTCTCTAAACTATAATCATAAAAAGCGAAACCATAGAAGAAGGATGCGCTTAAAAAGAAAACCGTTGGGCTGAGAACTTGAAGGCCAAATATCCATGCGAAAAGTGCCCAAACACCCATAAAAAGGAATTCAAGAAAAACTACGATAATTACCACAAAAATCATTCGAATAAAGTCGTTAAAAAAGCGAATAAAGTCAAACCCAACAAGCTTTCCAGTTAGTTCGGTGTCCACTGCTTCAGAAAGAAAAGTATTCACTGGAGAAAGCACGGTCAGAATGAAAAATATAGCAATTTGTTTGAAAATAAATTCGAGCACAGTTACTGTGCCTGAAACAATACTGTTCCACCAACCATCACTAGCACCTTCGCCAATAAAACCATGAGCCCACGTTTCTAAATACCAAAAACTTAACGCAATTAACAGTCCTGGGATAAAATACAGCAAGAATTTCCCCTTAGAAAACTGTTGCATAGCCCATTGTAACGCAGTAAAATGATGTTCGATGGTTTTCATGAAACAAGAATTTTAACGAAAATACAAATTTTGAGAAGTTATAAGATGCGATTCACCGAAGGGATATGCGTTTTGCCGAATATATTACACAAAAGGCTTCGCCAAATAATACAACAAACCATACATTGCAAAAATACCAATGATAAATGTCCCAACAGACTTATATCCTTTTTCCCTCCAGTACCAATAATTAATGACGGCAAGAACAAAAGCTGGCGCAATTAGCGCTAAAGGAAAAGGAATACCAAAAACCATGTTCTCTTAGTCGTGTTTGGATAATTAAACTTACAGATTGACCATTGACGATGACCGATGCGCAAATTGGTCAAAGTTAACGTCAAAGGTCAATGTTAAGGTCATTTTACAGCGTCCGCTTTCTTCTGCGCAGCATCCATAACATCATCGGCCCTATTATTGGCGGTAGATTCTATTTTGGAAGCTTTCTCGTCAGCATATTTTTTCAATTTGTTTCCGGCCAACTCAGCCGCTTTTTTCTTAATTGGATTGTTATTAGCTTCAGCAACTAATTTATCAATCTCAGAATTGGCAGCAGCTCTAGCTGAATCTGCTTGTTTCTTTCCTTCCGCTCTTATTTTATCTGCTTGAACTTTTGCATCATCCATTATGGCCTGTTTCTTAGCATTCAAATCTTCACGTACCTCGATTACTTTATCTTTCACGACGGTTTTAACGGAATCTTTGGCAGAATTCAATAAATCCTTTCCTGTTTTAATCAAGTTATCCTTTAAACTTCCAGTCGCTTTCATTATCGCTTCTTTAAAATCTGTTGTGATTTTCGGATCAGTCACTTTTCCTAAAACTTTTACAGTTACAGGAATGAAATCAGGCAACGCAGCAACATTCAATTTTGGAGCAAGTGAATTCAGTTTCGCAATCCCTTGTTCAGCTGCAGCCAACATGGATTTAGGCAATTCACTCTTCGGAACCATCATTTTGATATCGTAGTTGATGTCTTGCTCAAATGAACTATATCCTGAAATTTCTGATTCAATTTTCCCGAGTTTAGTGACGAAAGGTTTCGATAAATTCACCTTTCCATCTTTAAATTGGAAGAATGTTTTTAGATCCTTGATCGTTTGGGTTGCGATATTATCCATCTTCAAAGACTCACCTAATTTCTCCAAAGGTTTGAAACCCGAAATTTTCACGGTACTTGTGAACAAATCTCCACCGCCAGTCAAAGAGCTGTAAATTGGTTCCAAAGAAGGCTGCAACAAGGTGTTCATGTTAAAGTTGGTTGAAATTTTCCCTTGAGCGTATTTAGCGATTGGGGCCAACTTGTCGATTGTAATAAAATTGGCCGCCAATTGTTGAATGTCTATTTCTTTTAGATTGAATCCAAATCCAGTTTGGGCTGATTCGGATTCGCTGAATTATAATTTCCTTTCAATCCAACTGTTCCGCCTAAGGTGTTTAAAGTCACATTGTCTAATATAGCTTCTTCATCTTTCATGCGAACTCCGCCGGTAACATTCTTGTAGGTCATACCATCATAACTCATATTAGCAATGTTGGTGTTCATATTGAAATCTAAATTGCCAGGAATCAAAATGGGTTCACTTGGCGCTTCCTCTTCGGCGCCCATTCCATCAGGAGCAGGTGTAGTTCCCATAAATTCATCTAGATCCAAATTGTTCGATTTGAAATCAAAATCACCTTTGAGTAATTCATCTCTGAACATGTACGCGAGGTAATTATCAACCGTACCCATCATTTTAAAATCAGATTTACCCATTTTGGCTTCCAGATTTTCCAAAGTCAAATTTTGGGGATTAAAGCGAAGTATCATTGTTTTTATATCGACTGGAGTGGTTAAATCGGCTGACTTATAATTCATATCCGTCAAACCAATTGAACCGGTTGCGTTGAAAGCTGCATAATCTTCATTGTCAATTGCACTTAAATAACCTTTCAAACTTACGTCTGCATCCAGTTTTCCACTATAACTCTCACCTGCAGCCAATGGCATCACTTGTTTTAACGTTGCCAAATTTACTTTTGCCAAAATTTTCGTGTCTATCAAAGGGTCTTTTTCAATGTTGGACATTTTAAGATTAGCGTCAATCACATTCCCAACAAAGTCTGCATGAAATTTCGAGACATCAACTGTCATTAAGTTCATATTCGTTCCACCGACAAATTTCGAACCTGCTTTCAATGCAATATTGTCAATAGAACCAGGAACATCAGGGTATTTTATTTGTGCATTGTCAACGATTAAATTAAAATCCCAACCTGGCATATTGTCGTTATCCAATTTCCCTTTTACAAACCCATTCATCGCCAAATTTCCTTTGCTTACCATGCTTTCATAGCCAGATTGATAAAAAGCGGGAATCAAGGAAAGAAAATCTTTGAAAGTCGCTTTCGATGCATCCAATTTCAAATCCATGTTGTCATAACCTACCAATATTTCGTAGAATCCGTTCAAAGCAAATTTGAGATTGTTGAGGTTGAAGGTGTTGTCCTTTAATGTGTATTTAGACGTTTTTTCGGTGAATTCCATCAGCAAATCTATATCTGCATCGGTCTTCACTTTTGTCAAATATGGAATTCCACTCATGGAATACGTCAATTCGTCCATTTGAGTACTTGTCTCAAAATCAATGATGTCAGACGTCATATCACCTTTTCCATTGTGATTCAATTTCACAATTTCAGCAAACATATTTCCAGCTCTATCGTCGTATCGAATGTATCCATCTGCAATAGAGTATCCTTGCAAGCTCATTTTAAAACTCGATGGTTCTTCTATTTCTTCAGGAGTTTGCAATGAATCGGGTTTAACAATGTCATAATTTGCGCGACCATCTTTTAAAATTCTCACGTCAATTCGAGGTTCAACAAGTTCAATGTTTCGTATCGCAATCTGGTCGCCCGAGATTACATCCCACAGTTTGACTTGTGCCTTTATTTTTTTTGCATTAATCAATTCTACACCGTCAAAGTCACCCTTGCCCGTAATTTTTGTATCGATTAACTGAACCGTTAAATTTGGGAAAGTACTGAACCAAGTAAGGTTGAAATCGCCCAATTCTACTTCGGCTGTTAAAGATTTATTCGCCTCAGCGATAACCATTTCCTTCAATTCATCTTTAAAGAAATAAGGAATTAGAATCATTGCTAGGATTAATAATAACAAGGTTATTCCTGAACCAATAAGTAACTTTTTAAGTAGACTTTTTTTCTTTTTTTGCATCTTTTCCAATTTTCAGATCGAATTAATATGTCGATATTTGTTTTAAACATCAAAATTCAAGCCTGAAAGTAATGCAAAAAAGATTATTCTTATACATCGTTTTAACATTCTTAACGCTTTCAAATGCTGCAGGCCAAATCATTATTAGGGAAAAGCCAATTGAGGATAAACCAGAACCTAAAATCATTGACAAGGCGAACCGCGCGACAGAAAGAGATTTAGATAGCGTCACGCGTCTATACTTCAATTCTAATTGGTCCTCTACTTTTCGTGAGTTGAAACCGAATGGTGATTTGTTTGGGGAAGATTTAGGGACAAGAGCCGATGAAACACGGGCCAATTTTTGGTCGTTTGGTTTCGGCTTAAGAAATAAATTATCGAAACATTTTGAACTTGAAGTAGGTCTTGGAATTGCTCGAAACGGTGAAAAATACAATTTCGAAGGACAAGACACTAATTTCAGTTATACCACCAAGTACAATTACATCACCATGCCTATTGTTGCTTATTATACATACGGTGATGAAATTCGATTTGTTGCGGGTGCAGGTATTATGCTTGGTTTGTTCATATCAGAAGTTCAAAATCAAGAATGGCTAACTACGAAAAATGTCTCTGAAAAAAAAGAGATAAAAATGAAAGGAGGAAGCCAAGCTCATGCAACGGCTGTTTCGAGTGCCTTGTTTAGAATCGGTGTAGAATTAAAGTATAGTCGTTTTTGGTCCTTATATTTTATTCCAGAATATCGCATTCAACTGAGCAACACCTACAGTAAAACGGGTGATTATATTCACAAAGCCAATGCTTTCGGTTTAAATCTTGGCTTGACATATCAATTGTAAAAGATGAAAATAAAAGAGATTACGAATTATCTGGAAAGTTTAGCGCCCCTTTCTAGTCAGGAAAGTTATGACAATGCTGGTTTACTTGTCGGAAATCATAACTATGAGGTTAGTTCAGTTTTAATTTCTTTGGATTGTACCGAAGAAATTGTGCAAGAGGCGATCGACAAAAATTGTCAGCTGATTATTTCTCATCACCCTATCGTTTTTTCAGGTTTGAAGAAATTGAATGGAAAAAATTATGTGGAACGAACTGTTATTAAGGCGATTAAGAATGATATTGCTTTATATGCTATCCATACCAATTTGGACAATTATAAATACGGCGTAAACCTCGAAATTTCGAAAAGATTAGGATTACAAAAGACGAAGATTTTAGCCCCGAAAACGAACAGCTTACTCAAGTTGGTAACCTATGTTCCAATGGAAGCAAAAGAAAGTGTTCTCCTATCGCTTTTTAACGCTGGCGCTGGGCACATTGGCAATTATTCTGAATGTTCATATAGTGCAGAGGGCGAAGGAACTTTTCTTCCCAACGAAAAAGCCAATCCAGCTTCCGGAGAAAAAGGGGAGTTGAGTCGTGATACAGAATTCAAAGTGGAAGTTTTGGTAAATGCACACATTAAAAATCAAGTTTTTGGAGCTTTGCTCGATTCCCATCCTTACGAAGAGGTCGCTCACGAATGGATACCCGTTGAAAATGTGAATCAAGACGAAGGATCAGGTATGGTGGGAGAACTCGCAATTGAAATGTCAGAAAAAGATTTCATGACGTTTTTGAAAGATACGTTTCAATGCGGAGTTATTCGACATACTGAATTAAGGAATAAACCAATAAAACGAGTTGCCTTTTGTGGCGGAGCAGGCGGATTTTTATTGAATCAAGCAAAAGGAGAGAAGGCCGATATTTTTATCACAGGTGATTATAAATACCATGAGTTTTTCGACGCTGAAAATCAAATTATAATTGCCGATATCGGTCATTTTGAAAGCGAACAATACACAACAAATTTATTAGGGGAGATATTGATAAAAAAATTCCCTAACTTTGCGGTCAATTTAACGGGTATTAATACGAATCCAATCAAATATTTTTGACAATGGCTGCAACAGCAACAAAGAAAAAAGAAACGAGCATTGAGGCAAAGATGGATGCCTTGCATCAATTGCAATTAATTGATTCTGAAATCGATAGAATCAGAACTATCCGTGGTGAATTGCCTTTGGAAGTGCAGGATTTAGAAGATGAGATGGCAGGTCTTGAAAGACGTGTTTCGAATTTGAAAGACGAAATCAAAGAAATCGAAACAGAGATCACTGACCGTAAAAATGCGGTAAAAGATTCTGAATTGGCCATATCAAAGTACAAAGAACAACAAGATAAAGTTAGAAATAACCGTGAATTTGAGTCTTTGGCAAAAGAAATTGAGTACCAAGAATTGGAAATCAAATTACACGACAAAAAATCAAAAGAAGCGAAAGCAAAAATCTCTGGTAAGAAAGAGGTTTTAGAAGAAGCAACTGAAAGAATGGATTTTCGTGCGGTTGATTTGAAAACGAAAACGGCTGAATTAGACGAAATCATTGCTGAAACGCAAAAAGACGAAGAGAAATTACAAAAGAAATCAGATGCTGCGAAAAAATTGATTGATGATCGTTTGATTAAAGCGTATGATCGTTTGAGAGGAAATTCAAAAAACGGTTTAGCTGTAGTTTCTGTTGAGCGTGATGCTTGTGGAGGTTGTTTCAATAAAATTCCACCTCAACGTCAATTGGATATCGCAACGAAACGTAAAGTAATCGTTTGTGAGCACTGTGGTCGTATTTTGGTTCCAGGTGAGCCGAAAGATGAAGTAGTGGTAGAAAAACCAAAAAAGACTAGAGCGAAAGCAAAAAAATAATTTGATATAAATATTGAGAATCCGTGTCGGCTGAGCTGGTACGGATTTTTTTAGCTATAATAGTTACCTGTGAAATTCCAAGATTATTCCATATCGCCCTTGATCAAGTCTCAGTTGAAACGCATGGAGTTCAACAAACCGACGGATATTCAATTCAAATCTATTCCTCATATTATGAAGGGAGAAGATGTGATGGCGATTGCTCAAACCGGAACCGGAAAAACGGGCGCTTTCGTGATTCCTGTACTAGACAAACTTGAAAAGTCTGGGCGAAAAAATTATACAGGTGTTCGAACATTGGTGATGGTGCCAACAAGAGAATTGGCGCAACAAATCACGACCGTTTTCAAAGAAATTGGAAAAGATACGAGTGTCAAAATAATGGGATTGTATGGTGGTGTAGAGCAAGAGCAACAAATTAAACGTCTTGAAAAAAGAGTGGATGTTCTCGTGGCAACACCAGGACGAATGTTCGATCTTATTTCTCAAGGGTTTATTGATGTGAGCGGAGTGGAAGTCTTAATTCTTGACGAAGCAGATTTGATGCTCGACATGGGATTTTTAAAAGACATTCAGGACATTGTTAAAAAAATCCCGAAGCATCGACAAACTTTATTCTTCACCGCAACAATTGACAAGAAGATTAAATCATTGGCATATTCTGTAGTAAGAGATGCGATTCGTATTCAGATTTCACCAAAGAATCCAGTGGCAAGAAATGTAGACCATGCCGTTACTTTCATCGAAATGGACGACAAACGGTTCTTTCTTGAAAACATTCTTCGAGAATATGAAGAAGATATGTTCATCGTTTTTGTGCGTACCAAAGTAAGAGCGGAAAGATTAGTTGCTGCCATGGAACGCGTTGGCGTTAAAACACAATTTTTTCACGGCGGAATGGAACAAGCGGATCGTTTCAAACTATTGGATAGTTTCCGTAAGGAAGAATTCCGAGTGTTAGTAACCACAGATGTTGCCGCAAGAGGAATCGATATCCCTTCGGTTAAGTATGTTATCAATTACGATTTGCCAGAAGATCCAGAGTTGTACGTTCACCGATGCGGTCGATGCGGACGAGGCACAAATCGGGGACAAGCCATGTCATTTTGTTCTGAAGGAGAAATTGAGTTCTTGACACTTATTGAAGAATATACAGGCGAACAAATCACTCGACACGAAATAGATAAAAGCGATTATAAAGCAATTGTTTTCGATTCTGAAGACCCTACTTTCGATTGGAAATCTCTACTTGACGATGACAATAAATTTTCGGGTACAGAGGAGGAATGGTAGTGGGCTTCTGGCAGTGGCTCGCTTCACTTTTGCTCTTGGCTAATTTGTTAGGATGTTTGGGCAAGTTTTTATTTTTGCCAACAGCCAACAGCCAACAGCCAACAGCCAACAGCCAACAGCCAACAGCCAACAGCAATTTTATTATCTTTACCCAAAAAACTAAAAATGGCGCAAAAACCATCCATTCCAAAGGGGACACGGGATTTTTTACCAGAACAAGTTGAACGTAGAAATTATCTATTTGAAACAATAAAAACGGTTTTCAAAAAGTATGGATTTGGTCCAATCGAAACACCTAGTTTTGAGTTGTCGTCTACCTTAATGGGAAAATATGGCGAAGAAGGTGATCGGTTGATATTTCGGATTTTGAATTCAGGCGATAAAATGCTAAAAGCAGATACAGAAGCTTTGGCGAATAAAAATCTTCCGCGTTTTGCAAATTCATTGGCGGAAAAAGCCTTGCGTTATGATTTAACGGTGCCATTTGCGCGATTCGTGGTACAGAATCAAAACGCTTTGACTTTTCCATTTAAGCGGTATCAAATTCAGCCTGTTTGGAGAGCCGATCGTCCGCAACATGGTCGTTATCAGGAGTTTTTTCAATGCGATGCAGATGTCGTTGGAAGCGATTCTTTGTTACACGAAGTAGATTTGATTTTTATTTTTGATGAGGTACTATCCACATTGAAAATTCCAGATTTCTCTGTTAAAATCAACAACCGAAAAATATTATCTGGCATTGCTGAAATAAGCGGTGAAGCTGAAAAAATTATTGATATCACTGTTGCAATTGATAAACTCGACAAAGTTGGCGAAGAAGGTGTAATCAAAGAACTGACTGAAAAAGGAGTTTCTAATTCTGCAATTGATATTATCAAACCTTTGTTTACTTTAAAAGGAACCAACAAAGACTGTCTGAAAACAATGGAAATCATGCTCACCAAAAGTGAAATTGGTTTGAAAGGAGTCGAGGAACTTCGCTATGTACTTGATAAGGTCGAATTACTTGGATTATCGGAAGCGAAATTGGAATTTGACGCGACACTTGCCCGTGGATTAAACTATTACACCGGTGCAATTTTCGAAGTTGTTGCAAACGGAATAAAAATGGGAAGTATATGTGGTGGAGGTCGTTATGACGATTTGACAGGGCTTTTCGGAATGAAAGGAATGTCGGGCATTGGAATTTCGTTTGGTGCTGATCGCATTTATGATGTATTGAACGAACTCGATTTATTCCCTAAAAATATCGGTCAAACCTTAGATGTAATGTTCGTGAATTTCGGTGAAAAAGAACAGGATTTCTGTTTACCCATTCTTAAGAAACTACGTGACCATGGAGTCGCATGCGAAATATATCCAAGTTCAGCCAAAATGCAAAAGCAAATGAAGTATGCAAATGATAAAAACATTCCTTTTGTAGCTATAGTTGGTGACAATGAAATGACGAGTGGAAACATTCAATTGAAAAATATGGAATCGGGTGAACAAAGTAGTTTATCTCAAAACGAATTATTGGCAAAATGGGCGAAATAAAAACGATTGAAATTGGTCATCATTGGCTCAGTTTAGATCAATTAGAAGAAATTATTGCGAGCGGTGCCAAGCTGAAATTAGGAGCAAAAGCAACGACGAGTATTCAAAAATGTCGCGATTATTTGGACAAAAGAATGGCCAAAGGGAAAGATATTATTTATGGTATCAATACGGGATTTGGATCGCTTTGTAATACCGTTATTTCCAATGATGAATTGGAGACCTTACAGGTCAATTTGGTACGTTCACATGCTTGTGGGACAGGTGAAGAAATTTCAAGAGAAATCGTCAAACGCATTATTTTACTCAAGGTGCTAGGTCTGTCAAAAGGACATTCTGGTGTGCAAGTGGACACAGTTGAACGCTTGATTTTCTTTTATAACAACGACATTACGCCAATTATATATTCGCAAGGAAGTTTAGGTGCTTCAGGCGATTTAGCTCCTTTGGCACACATGAGTCTGGCCTTGATTGGCGAAGGTGAAGTTTGGGCTGGTGACAAAAGAATGTCGGGTGCAGAAATGTGTAAGAAATTCAAAATCAAACCTATCGTTTTGCAATCGAAAGAAGGAATTGCCTTGTTGAATGGTACACAATTCATGAGTGCATTTGGTAGTTATTCTGTGGCGCACAGTAGAAAATTATGGAATCAATTCAATGTTGTTGGCGCCATGTCTTTGGAAGGTTATGACGGCCGATTGAATGCATTTCAGGCAAACGTTCATGACATTCGTCACCAAGAAGGTCAAAAAGAAACGGCAGCCATCTTTCGTCAACTTTTAACCGGAAGTAAAATCATTTTAAGAAAGAAAGAACATGTACAGGATCCATATTCTTTCCGTTGTATACCTCAGGTTCATGGAGCCAGTAGAGATGCGATAAATTATTGTGCAACTATTCTTGAACGAGAAATTAATGCCGTTACCGATAACCCAACTATTTTTCCGGATGATGACGATGTCGTTTCAGCAGGAAATTTTCACGGTCAACCATTGGCTTTAGCTATGGATTTCTTAGGGATTGCCATGGCGGAAATGGGAAGTATTTCAGAACGTAGAACCTATAAACTAATATCCGGCACAAGAGGTTTGCCTGCATTCTTAGTTGCTGTTCCTGGTATCAATTCAGGATTTATGATTCCTCAATATACGGCTGCATCGATTGTTTCGCAGAACAAACAATTATGTTCACCTGCATCGATTGATACAATAGATTCCTCAAATGGTCAAGAAGATCACGTCAGTATGGGAGCAAATGCCGCAACGAAATTGTATCGTGTAATTGAGAATTGTTATTCTATTCAAGGAATCGAATTGTTGAATGCCGCTCAAGCTTTGGAATTCAGACGTCCACTTTTGAGCAGTCCATTTATCGAAACCATTCACAAAGCATATCGCAAAAAGGTATCTTTTGTTAAATCCGATGTATATCTTCACGAGCTAATGTCGGAAAGTATTAGATTTGTAAAAGATTGGAAATAATATGGATTTTAAAGTTAATTTAAAGAGCAATGAAGATCGTCCGGTCATGCTACTCGTCATTTGTATTTTGAGTTGGGTCAACATTGGATTTAGCTTTATTATTTCCTTGTTTAGACTGATAACTGGACCCGCAACCAAAGAACAAATTCGAGCAAATCAAGCGGACTTGAAAGGTGCATCAGTTGAGTTAAGAAGTGGAGGACAGGAAAGCTTCGCAGATATTTTTGATAAGATTCAAAACATGCAAGAGATCCTGAATGACCAACATTATGTAGCTCTTTCCTTGACCTTACTAGGTTTGTTGATAGGATTTGCGGGCGTGAGCTTGATGTTCTTAGGACGAAAACTAGGTTTCCACATTTATATTATTTACTCCATTTTCACAATTGGACAAATTTATCTATTCTTCTCTGCTAGCGAAATCCCAAGTACTTTGACATGGTTTGGGATAATCTTCTCGGCTCTGTTTATTGCATTGTACGCCCGAAATTTGAAATGGATGAACTAGAATTCTAGTAAATCATCTGATATTCACGCCGATTTCTTGGAAAGTTATGATTCGAAAGTATGACTCGAATTATAAAATATTATCTTTGGTACAAAACCCATATAGATGCTCAAAATAGATATGCATACCCACATAATCCCGAAACATCTGCCCAATTGGACAGAAAAATTCGGCTACGGGAAATTCATTTTTTTAGAGCACAACGACAATGGCACCGCAGATATGATGCAAGGAGGAAAATTCTTTCGACGTATCGAGGAAAACTGCTGGGACGAAGACGTGCGAATCACCGATTATCAAAATTTCGAAACGCAGACACAAGTAGTTTGTACAATTCCAGTGATGTTCAGTTATTGGGCGAAAACAGAAGACTGTGTTGAGTTGTCGAGGTATTTGAATGATCATATCGCAGACTTAGTCCATCGGTACCCAAAAAACTATATCGGGTTAGCGACTATTCCAATGCAGGATCAAGATGCGGCAATTGGAGAATTGGAGCGTGCGAAGGAAATTGGCATGGTCGGAATTCAAATTGGATCAAACATCAACGATAAAAACCTATCTGAAGACGAATTCTTCCCGATTTTTGAAGCGTGTGAACGCTTGGGAATGGCGGTAATGATACATCCTTGGCAAATGATGGGATTTGATTCCATGGAAAAATATTGGTTACCGTGGTTAGTCGGAATGCCGGCAGAAACATCCAGAGCAGCATGTTCATTGATTTTTGGTGGAGTACTAGAAAGACTTCCCAATCTGCGGGTTTGTTTTTCTCATGCAGGCGGTTCTTTCTTGCCAACTTTGGGTAGGATAGAGCATGGATTCAATTGTCGCCCAGATTTAGTGGCGATCGACAATCCAGTCAATCCACGAGAATATTTAGGGAAGTTTTGGGTGGATTGCATAACACATGATATCGACGCGTTAAAATATATTTTGAATTTACAAGGTAGCAAAAGAGTCTGTCTAGGAAGTGATTACCCTTTTCCTTTGGGTGATTTGGAAATAGGTAAGTTTATCGAAGACAGTGATTTGTCGGATGAAACGAAGACCAATATTTTCTCCACTTCAACTTTGGAATGGCTCAATTTAGATAAAAAACTTTTTGTCTAGTTCATGTCAAATCAACCTATACAATTCAAAGATCGCGAGGGAAATGTGCATACAGAAGCAACGCCAGGAAGTGGTTTTTTAAGTTTTCTATATGGCGGAAATATTTTGGGAAAACTAAGTCTGTGGTTACTTGTTAAACGAAAATTCTTCTCTGTTATTTTTGGTAAATACATGTCTTCAACCCTGTCAAAAAGTAAGGTTAAGCCTTTCATTGAAAAGTACGAAATCGACATGTCAACATATGTAATTCCGAACGGTGGATTTAAAAGTTTCAATGATTTCTTTTATAGAAATATTTTACCTCAGTTTCGTCCAATTGGTGATGGCTTGGTTTGTCCGGCAGATGGAAGAGTTTTGGCCTTTCAAAACATAGTGGATACACAAGATTTTTTCATCAAAGGAAAGAAATTCAATTTGCACAGTTTCTTACAAAACGATTCTCTGGCGCACAATTTTGAAGGTGGTTCAATGTTGATTGTTCGTCTTGCACCAGTCGACTACCATCGATACCATTTTCCGTCTGATGGATCAGTTAGCAATAACAGAATGATATCGGGAAATTATTATTCCGTTTCGCCTTTTGCCCTGCGGAAAAATTTGCAGATATTTCTTGAGAATCAACGTGCATATTGTATTCAAGATTCTGAACAGTTTGGCAAAGTTTTATATTGTGACGTTGGAGCGACGCTAACAGGAAGTATCATTGACACTTTTCAACCCGGCGAGTTTCAAAATAAAGGCGACGAAAAAGGATATTTTGCCTTTGGCGGTTCTACAGTTGTTTTATTGTTGGAAAAAGGAAAAGTGTCTTGGTCGTCGGATATCCTTCGCAACACCAAAGATGGCATAGAAACTTATGTGAAAATGGGAGAAACGATAGGGGCTTAGCTATAACCTTCCTTTTGGAGGCAGCAGCATTTATTATGATTTTTGTAATGGTTTTTGCCATTGTGATGATTCCTTACATTTTCTTTCTTTTGACTTTGCAAAATACTTTGCTTAAAGTTAGCACTGAAAATCGAAAAATGAAGCCTTCGGAAACTTGGCTCTTGTTGATTCTCTTGTTCAATATTGTATGGCAATTCATCGTTGTAAACAGAATCGCTGATTCTCTAGCAGCTGAATTCAAAATGTGATATATAAACGTAAACCAGAACCGACCGAGTTATGACCTAGGGATAGCGTATTGTATTTGTTCGGTTTGTGGAATCATTCCTTATCCTTGAAATATTTGCTGGTATTGCCGATGGGCAAATGCCATCAGAGGCAGATTGGTTCAACGATTCACAAAAATTGGAGCATTAATCCAAAGGAAGTTTAGTCCTAAAGACTTCAACTTCGTAATGCGTTAGAATTTTTTCACCTAAAAAAGGTGCTATAAATTCACTCTCCTGAACTTCATGATTATTAATCACAAAGAATTTTGCACCTTTTTCTTTGATTAAGTGCTTTATATAGTCCGCATCCTCATATCCACGACTTGCGCTCCATCCTTTTTGATTCATTAGGTACAGAGAAATACTGAAGGAAGGATCTGGTATTGAGATTACCTTATCATTTGGAGAAATCCCAATGGCTCTCATCATTGGCTGTAGCTCCTCAAATTGGTCAAGGTGGACATGCGCGCCGTTTAGGGCTTCCATTTTTATGAATAATGTATCGTTAATCTGTCTTACTTGATCGCCATATTTATTCAATGTTCTGAACCTTGTAATGTGATAAGAATCGATAAGGTTGTAAACTAAGAAAAGGGCAAATACACTTTTCAGAATCCAATGGCTGAAAATCTTGTTGTAATGAACATTTAAGACATTGATGAACGGAATCAAAATAGCCAACATTATTATGAGTAAAGCAATCCAATAGTAATCGTGGACACCAAGCAAGGGCGCCCATAAATAAAAGTAAACGCAACATCCGAATAAGATAATCGGCGTAGATAAATAGGCCGTTAAACTCATTTTCTTCCACAGGAAAAGATTTGTGATACCGACCAAAGCGAGTAATACAAGTATTGATCGACTAAAAAACTGAAAAGAGGTCAAATCCCAAATCACGGTTTTCATATCTTCAATATCCTTCCTAGACATTAGACTAAAAGGGAAAATATTATTGAAAGTATAATGGAATCCATGCTTCAAGTTGTATTGTCTAGCATAGTAATACCATACAAAAATCAATAAAAAACCAATTAAAAGTCCGATTCCTTCTTTCCAATTACCGAGATAAAGTTTTGTTTTCAGCCGTGCACGGATAGGTGGAATTATTTCAAAAATATAAATACCACAAACAAAAATCACTCCAATTAAACTCGATATTTTTAGCCATCCGACAAGAGAGAAAAAGAAGACAAACCAAGCGAAACTCTGCCACTTTCGGAAACGGTAATATCGAACTAGGAAATAACCAGAAACAAGCGCAAAACAAAACGCAGGCGCATCTGTCAGGAAACTAACTCCATAAGCTACAAATAAAGGAGAACAGAAAAGGAGCAAGGACAATGAAGTAGACCAAAACCAATCGCCCCAAAGGAGTCTTAAGGCTTTATAAAATGCGAATATTCCAAAAAAAACGATCGCCAACCAAATCAATCGATACGTTAAAAAAGACTCCCCTGTGAGACTCCACGCTTTACCAACTATAAAATATAAGATGGGAAATTCACCAGCACTTTTACCCGTTGTCAAGCCATCAGCGAGCTGATTGTGCATTTCTGGACTAAAAAACGAAGCCCCTTCCTTATAAAAATGCGATAAAGATAAACAGTCCGTTTGCCGCCAAGCGTGATTATTGAATGGGCCTTTGGTTAAAAACGAATCGTAAAATAGAATGGCGAGTATTGCGAATAGCAATAGAAAAATCAGGTCAGCTTTGTTGGTGGACCAGAATGATTTCTTAATAGTATTTGTCATGGTAAATTTCGTGGTGCCAAGATAGTGCAAAACACCAAAATAGAATTATCTAAGCAAATACATTTTCCCAAACTCCTATGTGAAATAGTTGTCCGCCCCATATTCTCGGTGTTTCATTGTTTCGCCATTTAATTTCATGCGCACCCTTTAGAGATAAACGCCATTCGCCAATTGATCACCAAATTCGTCGGTTCCATTCCATACAAATTCAGAAATATTTCGTCCAATGTTCATCGGTCCAAATTCAGTTTGTGTAATTTCTCGAACGACTTTACCCGTTGGCGTTATGATTTGGATAATCATATCATCGGGAATTTCAGAACCCATTAAGGTGAATACAAAGTGGGTAGAGGTGCTAAACGGATTCGGGTAATTTATCATGTGTGTAATCGTCGATTCATGAATCACTTCGAATTGAATTCTGCATTCTAAATCTCCCCAAAGATTGCCACTTTTGTCCAAACCTTGAACCAGAAAAGTATATTTTCCATCTATATCAAAAGCACCTAGATACGTGATTTTAAATCGTTTGTTTTGTGCATCCGCAGGTATCCACAGCATTATAGTTTGTCTATTCGCTTCAAACGGAATCTTCTTTTGAATTCCATTCGGATCCGTCAGATACACCCCAAAAAAGAGCCGTATCAGCAATCTCATTCATAATCAACAAAGGGTTGTCATCTTTCAGGTTATTAAAATCTCAGAAGCTGGACTAACGATATCACCGTTCAATAAATGTCGACTGTCAAATGTCACATCGAGCAAACGGTTGAATGTTATCTGACGAGAAGGTCGCCGTTGGCAAAGAAGCGGTCTGTAAATCTAAATAATTTAGTTTGTAGACACCCGTTTGAAGAACTTGGAATTTGTAATAAGTTTGGGAATAGTCTATCCATTCGCTGTCAAAAGTTTGGGCAGCGCAGAGTTGCAAAAAAGCAGAAATACAAAGAGTTGGAGTAACGGTTTTAGCATGAGCTATTCATCCTTTGGTTTTGCGTTGTCTGGTTTGTTCAGTTTTAATCTCAATGATATGACGTGAGAATAAAGTGCTACGGATGCATCCCCAATATCTGTGAAGGCATAATCCAAACTAAATCCTTTGATGTTTACACCTAGTCCGATTGTCGGTTGGAAGTTCAACTTCTCAGAATCATCGAAGTTTTTGACGTATTGAAAATTATTCACACCGCCCCGTACTGAAATATAGGTCTTGTAATTTAAACTGAATCCAAAACTTGGGTCAATAGAAGCGAAGTCAGACTTAATAATTGCATTTCGTTTACCATCTGTTGTAATGGACATGTTTAGCTCTGTTCCCAAAGTCAGTCCTTTTTCACCTAAGTCAAATTCACGAAACCCTCCTAACAATAGTCTAGGTAAAGTTAACTCGAGTCCATTTTCTGGAATTTCATTTCCTGTTTGAAGGAAAACTTCTTTGGTTGTTTCGTCCAAGGTGAAAATCCAAGCATTGAAGGTAGAAGTGGCATCACGAAGCACGGCCCCAAATTTCCATTTATCTTTCAAAGTGTATTGTGCTCCTGCATCTAAACCAAATCCCCAAGATTTTGCAAAATCACCTGCTTTTCGGTGCACTAATTTAAAATTTCCACCGACGCTTAAATTCGGAATATTTAATTTTCGAGCATATGAAAAAAGAAAACCATAATCGGCAGCTGTAAAAACAGATATCCTATCATAGTCGACATTTCCATTATTATCAATTAGTTGGGTTGTATTTGGAATGTCGTCTACGGCAAATCGAATAGCTGAAAATCCAACTGTACTTTTCTCATCAATAGAATGTGCCAATCCGAGATAATCGTACTTAGCAATTCCAGCAAAATATTCGCTATGCATTAAAGATGCGTCGAGCCAGGTGTCTACTTTTGTTAATCCTGCAGGATTCCAAAAACTAGAATTTACGGAACCGGTATTCGCCACTACGGCGTTCCCCATACCTAATGCTTCTGCGCCTACCCCGATATTTAAAAATTCATTGGAGTATTTAGGAGCAAGATCACCCTGTCCAAAAGTTACGGTTAAAACCACGAATAGGCTAAAAAAAAGTATTGAAATATTGGTCTTTTGCATAGATTTAAAAACTTGCTTAATCAACGCATTGTCGGTTGTAAAATTGTATGTTGAAAAAAGTCTCAACATATTTATAAGATAAATTTAGTTCTTTTTGACTTATTTTGTAGTATGAAACCCGAAGTAAAACTCTTCAATATTCCTAATTTATTAACAGCTGGTAACATGCTCAGCGGTGTTCTCAGTATCCTGTGCGTTTTTATGGGCCGTTTTGAATGGGCGCCCTGGTTAATTTTTTTAGGCGCATTTTTGGATTTTTTAGATGGATTTGCCGCCCGGCTCACCAAACAATATTCAGAATTAGGTAAGCAACTAGATTCTCTGGCGGATATGATCACTTTTGGTGTTGCACCCGGAATAATAATGATGGTGATTATTGCTGTTTCAATTGAAATGGGTTCGTATCCAGAGGGAGCGAATGTATCAGAATATGCTCATTATGTATTGGAAAAATGGAAATTAGGCTTATTCCATGATTCTTCAGTTCAGTTTGAGGGGATTTACAAATATTTGCCATTTCTAGGTTTGATTATTCCTGTTTTTTCATTGTTCAGATTGGCAAAATTTAATATTGATACCCGTCAAAGTGAATCTTTCATTGGGATGCCGACTCCAGCTGTAGCTTTATTTTTCACTTCGTTTCCATTGGCTTTGTGGTGGTATTTTTCAACAGAAGGATTTCCTTCGTATTTTCCTGAAAAAATATTTCAGCCCATTTTTGTTTGCTCCCTGGTTATCCTAATGTCCTTAAGTTTAATCTCAGAAATACCATTGTTTTCATTAAAGTTTAAAAATTTTAAATGGAAAGGAAACGAGGTGAGATATATATTTTTAACAGTTTCGTTAATATTAATTCTAACTACAAAGGTTTGGGCAATCGCATTAATTGTATTTTTGTATCTAGTTTTCTCATTAATAAGTGGGAAACCGAAAAATAAAAGCGAAAAAAGGAATGAAGTTTAAAGCAGAAATAGACGTAATGCCATTGGATGCACTACTCGACCCACAAGGGAAAGCAGTAAGTAACAGTATGAGAACAGTAGGGATGCCGGAGATTTCTGAGGTCAGAATAGGTCGTCATATTCGTTTACATGTGGAAGCGGAAAATGAAAGTGCTGCGAAAGAAAAAGTAACAGAAGCGTGTAAAAAATTGCTTGCAAATGCAATTATGGAAAGTTTTACTTTTTCAATTGAAGCCGCGTAGGTTTCAGTCTATATTAGATTTTGTTTTTAACATCCATATTAAAAATATCAATAAATTTACCGAAAGATTAACAATCTTTTGTTCTTTAGACTTGCACCTTTATAAGATAACAACCGTTTACTTTTTATAACAATTAGACTATTAGGTCATGACAGAAATAAACCCTACACCCGAAATCAAAAAAAACAATGGCGGTTTTATCGCCGCAATATTACTCTTGCTAATGGCTGTGGGCTTTTTTGCTTGGCTTTGGTCTTCGAAAAATTCGCAGTTGAATGAGTGCCAAAATCAAACAAAAGAAATATTGGCCGATCAAGATGGTATGAATCAAATGATGGCTGGATATGTAGATAATATGTCAAATGACCTGAGAAAGGATTTTCAAAATATGCTTAAAACGTATGACGCCTTAATCGACAAAGACGCTTCGAAAGCAGATAGTTTAAATGTTCAGAAAGAAAAAATTCAAGAGTTGATGTCTCAAATGAGTTCTTTACAGAAATCAAATAAATTGACGGCGTCACAATTGGTTGCCATGAGACGTGAGAACGAAACCTTGCGTGGTATCATGAAAGGATATGTGATGCAAATTGATTCTTTGAATACTTTGAATTTAAATTTGAATACGCGTCTAGATACGACGACAACAAGATTGAATCAAACGACTACCGAAAGAGATCAATTCAAACAAGATGCTGCGTTGAGTGCTGAACAAGTTAAGAAAGGTTCTAAGTTGCAAGCATTCAGTTTCACCTCAACAGGATTGAGAATGAAGTTGAATAATACGACTGAGGAAACGAATAAGGCAAGAAATACAGTGCAAATTGTATCGACATTCACAATTTCGAAAAATCCTATTACACCGGCTGGAAGAAAGTCAGTTTATATGCAAATTATCGATCCATCTGGAAAAACGCTTCAGTCGCGTAGCTCGGATGTTGTAAAAATGGAAATTGGTACTATTGCATATTCTGATAAAAAAGATATCGACTACAACAATGAGAGTGTCGATTTGTCCATTTTCTATGATTTAAAAGGGGCTGATGTATCGAAAGGGAATTATAAAGTGAAGATTTATGTAGACGGTCAGTTGGCTGGAAAAGATAGCTTTACATTAAAATAAACTACTAATAAATAAATCTCTGCCAAATTATTCTCCCGGCGAATCTTGTGATCGATTTGCCACGATTTGGTATTTCCGTTAATAAATCAAGGAAAGGTCACGCCTTGGGCACTTAGAGAGTTATGACAAATATCTTTATTGCAAATCTCGATTGGGAAATCGCCTCTGAAGATTTGAAAGCTACTTTTTCTGCTTTTGGAACAGTTTCATATGCACATGTCGTGTATGATCGGGAAACTAAAAAATCAAAAGGATATGGGTATGTTGAAATGGATGATGCCGATGAAGCAATCTCTGCAATTCAAGCCCTTAAAGGGTTGGAAGTTAATGGTCGATCATTGGATGTGAAAATTGCTTCACCCAAAGGAAATCGCCCTGCACCAAAACCTGCTGCTCCTGAGAAAAAACCTTTTAAACGGGAAGGCGGATTTCAAAAAAGAGAAACTCCCGGCTTTTCAAAAAGACCGAGAACAAGAACTACATTAAGTGGGGACGCCCAAAAGTTAGAAAGAAAGCCATTTACAAGAAGAGTGGATTAAGAAATAAATCAAATTTATTATATGTCAGATGCAATTCATCAAGGTCATGTTACAACCCAAATTTCTGAAACAGGAATAGCCACTATTGAATTCGGTCACCCATTAAGCAATTCACTACCAGGGAAAATATTGAACTTGTTAGCAGATACCATTACAAAAATGGGTGCTGATGAATCTGTTAAAGTAATTGTCTTAAAATCGGCTGGTGCAAAGGCCTTTTGCGCTGGAGCAAGTTTTGATGAGTTAATATCCATTGAAGATTTTGAAACAGGAAAAGTATTTTTCTCTGGCTTTGCCAATGTTATTAATGCTTGCAGAAAATGTCCTAAATTAATAATTGGAAGAGTTCAAGGTAAAGCCGTTGGTGGAGGTGTTGGAGTCGCATCTGCCGTAGATTATTGTTTTGCAACCCGCCATTCGGACATTAAACTTTCTGAATTAGCAGTTGGAATTGGACCATTTGTCGTAGGTCCTCCTGTTGAACGAAAAATTGGAATTTCCGCGATGAGTCAGTTGGCAATAAATGCAGCAGATTGGTGTTCGGCAAACTGGGCTTTAAAAAAAGGACTTTATGCTGACGTTTTTGATACCGTGGAAGAAATGGATGCAAAAATCGACGTGCTATCTCAGACCTTAGCGAAAAGTAATCCAGAAGCGATGCGATTGTTGAAGGAAGTGTTTTGGCAAGGAACAGAAAATTGGGATGAACTTTTAAAGGAAAGAGCTGCTTTGAGCGGTCGGCTAGTTTTAAGTGATTTCACGCGAAATGCGATTAATAAATTCAAGTCCAAATAGAAACTTTATAAAACTACTACTTCTAATTGATTCGTTATTTTTCATTCAGTTCATTTCATTCGGGCAAACTGGGTCTTGTTCTGAGAAATTTAAAACTGGGAAGTTTAAATATGTAGGACTAGATTCAGATGCCATCGTCATTCGCACTGAAAAGAAACAATATGAGTCTTGGGATGGTGGACGATCGAAGATCATCATGAAGATTAAATGGATAGGTCCTGAAACATATACTTTGAAAGTAGTCAAGGTAATTAATGTTGAAGGCGGTCTAAACAAAGGTGATATAATCACTGCTACGATTACAGATTGCACGGACAAACAATTTACTCTCATATATTCGGCTGCAGGCGCGCAAGGCGAGTCAAAAATGCGAAAAATAAACTAGTTGAAATAATCGCTTTTATAACCGGATTTCACTTCTTTTTCGTTCCTGCTATTATTTCTTCAATTAAAACTAAAAATCTCTTGTTAATAAAAACAAGAAACCATATCTTTGCAGCCCCAATTTAGGGGAATTGTCTTATTTAAAAAAAAAGATTGTGGATACATTAAGTTACAAAACCCAATCTGCGAATAAAGAAACTGCTGATAAGCAGTGGTTTATCGTAGACGCAGAAGGCCAAACGCTTGGTCGTCTGGCAAGCAAGGTGGCGAAAGTTATCCGTGGAAAACACAAGGTTAACTTTACCCCACATGCAGACTGTGGTGACAACGTAATTATCATCAATGCAGAAAAAGTAGCTTTTTCGGGAGCGAAATTGGTTGATAAAGAATACGTTCGTTACACAGGCTATCCCGGAGGTCAGAAAACGACTACTGCGGAACAGATGTTGAGAAAACAACCCGGTCGCTTGATTGAAAAAGCGGTGAAAGGGATGTTACCTAAAAATACTTTAGGTAGAGAACTATTTAGAAACCTTAAGGTGTATGTTGGCACTGAGCACAATCAAGAAGCTCAAAAACCGACTGTACTGGACCTTAACACATTCAAATAATCAGTATGGAAATTATCAACACATTAGGAAGAAGAAAAACATCCGTTGCTCGTGTTTACATGAAAAAAGGTAAAGGGAACGTGATCGTAAATAAAAAGGATTACAAGGAGCATTTTCCAGTTGCAGTATTGCAAGGAAAAGTGGTTCAGCCTTTCGAGAAAACAGATACAGTTGGTCAATATGACATCAACGTAACTGTAGTAGGAGGAGGAATCAATGGTCAAGCAGAAGCTATCCGTTTGGGTATCTCTCGTGCTTTGATTAAAGTTTCGGAAGATTACAAGCCGCTTTTAAAAGCTGACGGTTTGATGACACGTGACCCAAGAATGGTGGAGCGTAAAAAACCAGGTCAACCAAAAGCGAGAAAGAAATTCCAATTCTCAAAACGTTAAGATTAATAGTAAACTATTTTGGCGCTTGTTTAGTATCCAAGTACGGAGTACCCTTCCCTCGGGAACCCTTCGTTAACTGATAACTAAAGGAACGTAAACAAATATTAAAGAAACAAAAATGTCAAAAGTTACATTCGATAATTTATTAGAAGCAGGTGTACATTTCGGTCACTTGAGAAGAAAATGGAATCCGGCAATGGCGCCGTATATCTTTGAAGAGAAAAAAGGTATCCATATCATTGATTTAAATAAGACAATCGCGCACTTGGATCAAGCTGCAGCGGCAATGAAACAAATCGCCAAATCCGGAAAGAAAATTCTTTTCGTAGCAACGAAAAAACAAGCCAAAGATCTTGTTGCAGACAAGGTTAAAGAATTGAACATGCCTTTCGTTACTGAAAGATGGTCAGGAGGAATGTTGACAAACTTCCAAACAACTCGTAAGTCTATTCGTAAAATGTCGACTATCGACAAAATGCAAACAGATGGTACTTGGGAAACATTGAACAAGAGAGAGCGTCTTTTCAAAACTCGTCAAAGAGAAAAACTAGAAAAGAATTTTGGTTCTATCGTAGATATGACTCGTCAGCCAGCTGCAGTTTTCTTAGTAGATATTTTGAAAGAGCATATTGCTTTGAGCGAAGCAAAAAGATTAAACATTCCAATTTTTGCAATGGTTGATACGAATTCTGACCCTCGTTTGGTTGATTTTCCTATCCCTGCAAATGATGATGCAACAAAATCGATTTCAATTATTATTGATACGATTTGCGATGCTATCAAAGATGGTTTGGCAGAAAGAAAAGCTGGAGGTGATAAAGAGAAAGCAACTGAAGATTCTGGGATTTCATCTGAAGCACCAGCAAAAACAACTCGTCCACGTAAAACTAAAGCTGCAGAACCTGTCGTTGAAGGAAAAGCGAAGGAAGAGAAAGTTGTAGTTGCAAAAGCTCCTGAAGCAAAAGTGGAAGAAGTGAAAGAAGAGGCTCCTTTAAAAGAAGCAAAAGCGAAAGCAACAAAATCGGATGCTAAAGCTGACGATTTAACGAAAATCGAAGGTATTGGACCGAAAATTGCTGAAACATTAGCAGCTGCAGGTTTAGCAACTTACGCTGACGTAGCAGGATCAACTGCTGAAAAAATCGTTGAAATGATCGAGGGTGTTCGTGGAAATCACACACCAGACACATGGCCAAAGCAAGCTGGAATGGCTGCAGAAGGTAAGTGGGATGAGTTGAAAGCTTGGCAAGATGAAGTGGACGGAGGAAAAGCTGCCCCTGCTAAGAAAGCAACTACGAAATAAGATACAAAAAAGATTAATTAATTAAAGAAATATAATTGCTATGGCAATCACAGCATCAGATGTAAATAAATTGCGCCAACAAACAGGCGCAGGAATGATGGACTGCAAAAACGCATTGGTTGAGTCAAACGGTGACTTCGAAGCGGCAGTAGATATCTTACGTAAAAAAGGACAAAAAGTAGCTGCGAAGCGCGGTGAGAACGAAGCCAAAGAAGGTTTAGTTATTGCTGACACAACAGACGGTGGAAAAACAGGATATGTTTTAAGATTGAACTGTGAGACTGATTTCGTTGCTAAAAATGATTCATTCCGTGAGTTCGTTGATTCACTTTTGAAAGTGGCAATGGCCAACAAAGCAACAAGTATTGATGCATTGAAAGGGATGAAATTCAATGATAGATTAACTGTTGATGAGAAAATCACTGAGCAAGTTGGTGTTGTTGGAGAGAAATTAGATTTGTCAGGGTATGAAGTATTGAAAGCAGAACAAGTTGTTGCTTACAATCACCCAGGAAATCAATTGGCTACATTGGTTGCATTGAATAAAGCATCAGATTCAGCTGAAGACGCTGGGAAACAAGTTGCTATGCAAGTAGCTGCAATGAATCCATTGTCTTTGAGTAAAGATGGAATTGATAAAGAGACAATTGCACGTGAATTGGAAGTTGGAAAAGACTTGGCAATTCAAGAAGGCAAACCTGCAGAAATGGCGGAGAAAATTGCTTACGGTCGTTTGAACAAATTTTTTAAAGAAAACACATTGTTGAGCCAAGAGTTTATTCGTGATAATAAAGTATCTGTTGAAGAATTCGTTGCATCTGCTGAAAGTGGTTTAGCGGTAACAGACTATAAGCGTTTGGCGATGAGCTAAGCGATTGACTAAATAGTTTTTCGAAACCGTCTAGGATTTTTCTAGACGGTTTTTTGTTTTTGGTAGGTTTTGTTTTTTCACAAGAATGTGACTTAACTTATTGACTGTCATAAGGAGTGCGAAATATTTGGAATTTTGATCTTTATTATTGAATTTTTTGCTTAACTTAATTATGAAAAAGAAATTTTACAAACCAAACTAAACTAAAAATAAGAGCTTCAAAGACAAAACAATTCTCAGAAAACGAAAAACTAATCGCCAACATCGGTCGAGCACTTTCTCACCCAGTAAGGGTTAGAATTTTAGAAATTCTATACGAAAAGGAGTGGTGCAAAAACATGGATCTCACAAAATGTCTTGAACTTTCTCCGTCAATTGTTAACAATCATCTTGAAAATATGAAGCAAGTAGATATTATTAAGGTAGATTTCTTTCCAAATTTTTATAAAGTAAGCCTCAACCATAAAGGAAAGACGGACTTGAAAGGTTGGACCAGTTCCTACCAATAAACAAAACACTCAATTCTTCAAACACGTTTACAACTTTTTCGCTTCAAACTATTCTCTTTATTTATATTTGCATGTAAAACATCATCTCTATAATGAAATACAAAAGAATTCTCCTAAAACTAAGCGGTGAATCCCTGATGGGTGAAAAACAGTTTGGAATTGATAATAAACGTTTGAGTTCGTATGCCGAACAAATCAAAGAAGTACATGAATCTGGAGTAGAAATTGCTATTGTTATTGGTGGAGGTAATATTTTTAGAGGTGTGCAAGCCGAAGAAGGTGGGATGGATCGAACCCATGGTGATTACATGGGTATGTTGGCAACGATGATTAATAGCATGGCCTTGCAAGCAGCATTGGAATCCACTGGTGTGAAAACTAGATTACAATCTGCTATTGAAATGAAGGAAATCGCTGAACCATTTGTAAGACGAAGAGCGATGCGTCATCTTGAAAAAGGACGTGTTGTGATTTTTGGAGCTGGAACAGGGAATCCATATTTCACCACGGATTCAGCAGCGGCGTTGAGAGCCATAGAAGTGAATGCGGATGTAATATTGAAAGGAACGAGAGTTGACGGGATTTATTCCGCAGATCCATTTAAAGATCCAACAGCCACAAAATACGACATGATAACCTATGACGACGCTTACGGAAAAGGATTGAAGATAATGGATATGACAGCGTTCACTTTGTGTAAAGAAAATGATTTACCTATTATCGTATTCGACATGGATACACCTGGAAGATTAAAACAATTGTTGAACGGCGAACAAATTGGCACAATTGTTCGCAATTAATACATGAACTTAGATTAATACTTTATTATGATTGAAGATTTAAATATGATATATGACGAATTCAAATCAGCTAACGATAAGTCGTTGGAAAGGTTAGAATTTGATTTATCGAAAATACGTGCTGGTAAAGCTACCCCATCCATGTTGAGTAGCGTGACAGTAGATTATTACGGAACGCAAACTCCTTTGTCTCAAGTGGCAAATGTAAATACTTTAGATGCTCGGACTTTGACTGTTCAACCTTGGGAAAAACCTTTGTTGAATGATATCGCAACGGGAATAATTAATGCAAATTTAGGTTTCGCTCCTCAGAATAATGGAGAGATGCTAATCATTAGCGTTCCAGCATTGACGGAAGAACGCAGAAAGGATTTGGTTAAGGTTGCTAAGGCAGAATGCGAAAACATTAAAGTAGCTGTCAGAAATCACCGAAAAGATAGTCTGGATATGGTTAAAGATTTGAAAAACGAAGGACTTTCAGAAGATATGACAAAAGATGCTGAAGGGCGAGTGCAAGAAATTACCGATGCTTATACAAAGAGAATTGATGATATGTTTGAATTGAAAGAGACGGATATCATGACAATATAAACGTCATCGAAACTAAATATTATAAATCCCTTTTTATGACAGATGTTGTAATAAGGGATTTTTTTATAGTAGTAATATTTCAACTCGACGATTGGCTCTTTCCTCTTCAGCTCGCGTTGGATTATTGAAGACTGCTCTGTTAACCCCTTAGCCAAATGCTGTCAGTCTTTTACGATCAATTTCATAGCTGATTAAATAATTCATTATCCGTTTAGTACGTGCCTCGGAAACCGCCATTCCATCTGCAGTTGTTTTTCCCTGTTTAAAAACGTGTCCTTGAATTTCAACGTTTATGTCTGCATTTAATGTAAGAAATTCTCGTAATCGGATTAATACGGGCTCGGCAGATTCAAATAACTCAGAAGAGTTTGTGTTGAAGGCAATGTCTTCCAATTGCAGCGATTTTCCTTTAAGGAGCCACTGAAAGTATATTTGAATTATTTTATTGTCTTTTGGATTGACGTCCTCATTCCTGTCCACGAAAAAGTATTCATCCTGACTGCATTGAATTTTTAAGGTCCCACTTTTACTTGGAGCAAAAATAAGATTACTCGCCTTATATCCACCTTCTAAATCGGTCATTCCTAAAAGTCGAATACTAGTAATTACTAGGTCTCCAGATTCTATATCTCGTATTTCAATTCGCGTTTTGTTAACTGTAAAATTATCCGTCAAATCTACAAGCAATGTTTTATTATCGCTTGTATTTATTATTGTTTCAACAATATTAGGCAGTAGCTCAACATATAACTTGATTCTGGTATTCTTTTTTTTCTTGGTAAAAATTACAAAACTTACTTAGTCCCCTTTTCTCATTGGAATTGGGTATAAAGCGTTTTTTATATTTCTATCGGTCGACCAAACGGAAGGATAATCCTCTTTGGTTTTAGATTATAGCTTTATGGATAAGTTTCCAGATAAATCCACAATTAGCTGTATCCCTAAAGTTCCAATATTTATGGTTGAAATATTGAAATGTGTCAATTTTCCATTGAAATAAGCAAATTGACCTTTCGATATTTCCATAGGAGTATTCAATTGTGTCTCAATTTCCTTTCGTACCAATTCTAATTGTTCTGTCAAATCATACAGCGCTTTTTCTCGAAGAAGGGTCGTCAGTTTTTTGTCGAAAAGCCATTTCGCTGATTTCAAAATTGCATCGCGTGAACGGATGTCGAACTCTAAATCAGGAAAGCTAATTACATGTGTATTGGGGTCGTAAGTCGGAGTTCCTATCAAATACAGTTTACCTTTTTTACTTCCTGTAAAAATCACCTCAAAAAGCAATTTGCTACCAACTGGACCAAGTGCTTTTGCCGAAGTGATTATGATTTTTTTCTTTTTGTAAGGAATCACCAAATTTTCCATGTTCTGCCTCAAAATGGAATTGATGCTATCGTACGAAGCAAGCGTAAGTAGAGGAAGGCTGAATTCCTTTTTAGATTTTATCTTCGTTATAAAAGGTAGACTTTTTTTTGTTAAACTAATAGAATCTGTTGAAAAAATGGGACTTAATACAAGATTAACCGTTACGTATCCTTTTTGCTTTTTAAACATGATAGGTTCCACTTCAATTTCCTGAGGGCGAAGGCTTAAATATCCCATTCCTTCAACAGGTATTGATTCTTGAAGCGCATCCCAAACTTCAGCAATGGTCGATTTCATGTCTACCGAAGCGATTTGCTCATCTATTTCATCTTCCATTTCAACCAAAGCGGCGCTTATCTCTTTTTCAATAATTTTTGAAGCATCGTAATTAATAAAAGACAATTCACATGGGTCGATTATTTTCGTTTTCACCAAGGAAGTTTTACTCTTCAATATATAATTCGGTTCCAAAGCAATCTTGCTCTCAAATCCTATTTGAATTCTTCGCAAAGGTTCTCCAACGCCACAACTGACATACACTCGAGGCGTTAGACAAAAAGGTCCACTTCCAAAAGCTTCGGCGCATTTTGCACAATAATTCGCTCGAATATTGTATTCTCCATCGATGTTGTAGGCCATGGTATTTTTATTGCCTTCAAACTGAATGGGATCTCTTTTGAAATAATAGCTATAAGCAACACCGTCGCACGGATCATCCTTTCCCCAAAATTTCGATGGTATTTCCTTGTCTACCAAATCCAAATAGGGAGTTAAATCAATTTCAATTGGCAACTTTATAGCACCCATTCTTTCTGGCACTTCGAGAAGGTCGGTTTCCGTAAAACTAGGTTGTTGTGGTATGATTGACCCGCATGAACCCATGATTAACAATAGAATATAGACCGATAAAATGGTGAAGATTGATTTCATTGGTTTAAAGTTAAACAATTATTAAAAGTGAACATATTTGCAGTGTGAAACTGTTATAACTTCATATTATTGTTTAATATCGCTAAATGGAAACGTTTTTATTGGATTGGGGATTGTCACACACGATGAGTAAGATCATTCCGTATGTATTGGTGATTCTATTCGGACTCTTGTTGGCTATTCTCGTTTATCGTCGTTTTAAAAACGAGAAGAGAATTGCAATCACTTTGAGTCTTTTCTTTTTAATCACTCCTTTCATCGGCTATTTTGCCGTGAACACTATTTATCAAGGCGATTTTTCGGATCAGGGAATAACGATTTCCATGAAGAACCAGAAAACACAAATGATGAGAAATGGGCTTTTGGTTTTAGCTCTGCCAGGTTGTGGTTATTGTATGGAATCTATCGAAGAGCTGAAAATCATGAAAAAACGGAAGCCAAAACTCAAAATTGAATTTGATGTAATTGGTTTATTCGCCGAAGAGGCAATTGGAAAATATGAAAAAGTTATAGATGGAAAATTCAATGTCAAACCATTGAAAAATGACATAGAATTTACAAATGTTACGGGGACCAGTTATCCCACTTTCATTATGATAGAGAATGGAAAAGCCGTCAAGTTTTGGACCAACAACCAATTTGGGGTTGTGGCGAAGGATAAAGTTGAGAATTGGGGGCGTGATTAACAGCTACCCACTAAGCCAATATATTATCGTTCAACTTCTTCAATAACCCATTTAAAGTTCCACTTGGTCGCATCGCTGCAGCTACCTTTTGTGCATTAGGATGATAATAACCTTCCATATCCACAGCAGGACCTTGAACGCCGTTTAATTCAGCAATAATCACAGCTTCATTGTTCTTTAAATCTGAAGCGATAACAGCAAATTGTCCTTTCAATTCAGCATCTTCATTTTGGTTAGATAAGGCTTCTGCCCAGTACATCGCCAAATAGAAATGACTGCCACGGTTATCCAATTCACCAACTTTTCGCGATGGTGATTTATCCTGATCTAAAAATTTATCTGTCGCCTCGTCCAAGGTAGTTGCAAGAACTTTCGCTTTTGTATTTCCCGTTGTTATACTCAAATGCTCAAAAGAAGCCGCTAGAGCTAAAAACTCACCTAAACTGTCCCAACGTAAGTGGTTTTCATTTACAAATTGTTCAACGTGCTTTGGAGCAGATCCTCCAGCGCCTGTTTCAAACAATCCACCACCGCTCATCAATGGAACAATAGACAACATTTTTGCGCTCGTACCCAATTCCAAAATAGGGAAGAGGTCGGTCAAATAATCACGAAGTACATTTCCAGAAACTGAAATAGTGTCTTTTCCAGCCAAAACTCTTTCTAAAGTTGCGAGAGTCGCTTTGTAGGGAGAAAGAATCGAAAGTTCCAATCCAGATGTATCGTGGTCTTTTAAGTATAAATTCACCTTTTTGATCAATTCAGCGTCGTGAGCTCTATTTTCATCCAGCCAGAAAATAGCTGGCATTCCTGATAATCGAGAACGAGTAACCGCCAATTTCACCCAATCGCGAATCGGAGCGTCTTTTGCTTGACACATTCTCCAAATATCACCTTGTTCTACATTATGTGAAATCAAAGTGTTTCCATTTGCATCAACAACAGTCACAGATCCTGCCTCTTTCATTTCGAAAGTTTTGTCGTGCGAACCGTATTCTTCCGCTTTTTGTGCCATCAAACCAACATTGGGAACCGTTCCCATGGTCGTTGGATCGAATGCTCCGTGTTGTTTGCAAAAATCGATAGTTGCTTGATAAATTCCAGCGTAAGAAGAATCTGGAATCACCGCTTTTGTATCTTGTTGTTTGCCCTCTTTGTCCCACATTTGACCCGATGTACGAATCATTGCTGGCATAGAAGCATCAATAATTACATCACTAGGAACATGAAGGTTTGTAATTCCTAAATCGGAATTAACCATCGCCACCTCAGGTCCATTTTCGAAAGCCATTTTGATATCAGCTTCCAATTCTGCTTTTTTATCGGCAGATAGTTCATTCATTTTTTCGATTAAGTCGCAAAAGCCATTTCTGAAATCTACGCCCAATTCGATTAAAGTATTCTTGTGTTTTGCGATTAAATCTTTAAAGAAAACTTCAATCGCCATTCCGAAGATGATGGGGTCAGAAACCTTCATCATTGTTGCTTTCATATGAAGCGAGAACAAAACACCTCTTTCTTTCGAATCCGTGATTTGTTGATCTAAAAAGGTCATCAATGCCTTTTTGTTCATGACAGTTGCATCGATAATTTCACCATCCAACAAAGCTAGATTGTCTTTTAAAGTCGTTTTAGTTCCGTTCGAAGAAGTATGAACGATGCTTACGTTTGTCGCAGAAGGAATGGTAACCGATTTTTCATTCGCGAAGAAATCACCACCGTTCATTGTGGCAACATGCGTTTTTGAATCACTCGACCAAGCACCCATTCTGTGTGGATTTTTCTTGGCGTAATTTTTTACTGCTTGAGGTGCACGTCGATCCGAATTCCCTTCACGCAAAACAGGGTTTACAGCACTTCCTTTAATCTTATTATATCGAGTTTGAATATCTTTTTCTTCAGATGTTTGAGCATCTTCAGGATAATTAGGTAGGTTGAATCCTTGTCCTTGCAATTCTGAAATCACTTCTTTCAATTGTGGAACGGAAGCAGAAATATTAGGTAATTTAATAATGTTGGCTTCAGGCGTTTTTGCCAAATCACCAAGAATCGCTAAATCATCACTCTTCTTTTGGTCGTCCGTTAAAGAATCAGGAAAAGCCGCCAAAACACGTGCTGCAAGCGAAATATCTTTCGTCTCTAAATCAACTCCAGCCGTCCCAGCAAAAGCTTGAACAATGGGTAAAAAAGATTGCGTTGCCAAAGCCGGAGCTTCGTCGGTAATGGTGTAAATGATTTTGGATTTTGATGACATAAAGCATGATTTAATTCGTGTTTTACCTCTGTTTGAGGGGGGCAAAGATACGGAATCAACGCGATTTTATCAAGCTATATTTACATATTCTCAGATAGGAAATCTAACATTTTGGCAATTGCTCGTCCGCGGTGAGAGATTTTGCTTTTTTCGGACATTGTCATTTCTGCAAAGGTACATTTCGCCTCGTCCGGTTGAAAGATAGGATCGTATCCAAAGCCACCGTTTCCCGAACGTTCAAGTGTTATTTTTCCTTTTACGATTCCTTCAAATTGGTGAAATTCTCCATTCCAGAACAAGGAGATGATGGTTTTGAATTGCGCATTTCGGTTTTGATTTCCTTCTAATTTTCGCAACAATAAATCCATATTGGCTTCGCTATCTTTATCAATACCAGCGTAACGAGCAGAATAGACACCAGGTTCACCGTTTAGCGTTTCTACTTCAAGTCCAGTGTCATCAGAGAAACAATTCATTTTAAATTGATCCACGACAAATTGAGATTTGATACGCGCATTTTCTTCCAATGTGGAACCCGTTTCGGGAATCTCTTCGTGCCAGTTTAAATCTGATAATGTCAGTAACTCTATGTTTACGGATAATTGAGCTGCAATTTCTTCTGCTTTGTGTTGATTATGAGTAGAGAAAATTAGTTTCATGAAGTAAAAAGTTGAGTGTATTTTTCTTTTATGGCAAGAACTGATTAGGCTTGTTGGATTCTTTTGCGTCCCGCTTTTCCGATTGTAATTCGAAGTTCTACGTCAGTAAGCAATTGGTCCAAAGTTTCTTCCCATTCCCTTTCGCCGGTGCAGATGAAACCATCTTTTTTATCCGTCACGATTTGTGCGTTAACGCCGACCGTAGAGAGTACAGTTGGGATGTCACTGAAACCAAAGATAAAAGATTTATTGACATTAAATTCAACTATGATGATATGGTTCTCCTTTCAAAATCGTCATCGCCCGATAAACTTGCTCAAAGAAGAGCATCCTTATCATCTGATGTGAAAAAGTCATTTTCGAAAGCGTAATTTTATCGTTCGCTCTGGCATACAATTCAGCCGAAAAACCATAAGCCCCTCCAATGATAAAAACCATTGTTTTACCACCCTGATTGAATCTTTTTTGGAAGTATTCGGCAAATTGTTCGCTGGTAAATTCTTTTCCTTTTTCATCTAATACTACAAGGTAATCCGAATTGTCAATTTTGGACAAAATCTCTAAGCTCTCACGCGTTTTCACCTCTTCTTGTGAAAGCTTTTTTGCATTTTTAATATCTGGAATTTCTAACTTCTCAAAGGGAACATAATGCTTCAGACGATTTAAATATTCGTTTTCGCCTTCCACTAGAAAGCTCTTACCTGTTTTCCCTATACAAATGACTTTTATTTTCACAATGCGAAGGTACATTTGTTCATTTAACTTAACAAGCTTGAATTACGGCATTGTTTTTGCTAAATTTGGTTAAAATTATTGATCATGAGTTATCTATATATTTTCATCGCGACTGCAATTTTAAGCATCTCTGGAATTTCCAGTTTACCCCATGTTGAGATTGAAAAAGCTTTTAATGCCAACGATGCTGCGGCAATAGTAAACTTGACAAATGAAAAAGTTTTGATGACTGTTTTGGGTAAAAATGGCGCCTACTCCAAGTCACAGGCTAAATTGATCTTAAAAGATTTTTTCACCAAACATCCCAAAGGTAAATTCGAAATCATTCATCCTGGGAAAGAAGGGGCAAGCGCTTTTTCAATTGGTAATTACACCGTCAATGGCAATGTTTTCAGAGTAACCTTCCATTTCAAAAAGGTCAACGGTAAATATCTTATCGAGACCCTAAACATAGAAAATTAGAGTCAGATTTTTATCTTTGCTCTATGATTGAAGAAATTATTGAAAACGCTCTTCGCGAGGACATTGGACCTGGTGATCATTCTACACTTTCTTGTGTTCCTGAAAATGCCAAAGGAACAGCGAAATTGCTCATCAAAGATGAAGGAATCCTAGCCGGTGTTGAGTTAGCACAAAAGATTTTTCATCAATTTGACCCAACTTTAAAAATGAATATTCTTATACCTGACGGAACTCCTGTTAAGTTTGGAGATATCGCATTTACTATAGAAGGAAGCTCTCGTTCCATCCTATCAACGGAGCGTTTGGTGCTCAATTTTATGCAAAGAATGTCTGGAATTGCAACGAAGACAAATAGTATCGTCAAAATCATCGAAGGAACAAAAACGAAGCTTTTAGATACTCGTAAAACAACTCCTGGAATTCGCTACATGGAAAAATGGGCGGTAAGAATTGGTGGTGGAGGAAATCATCGTTTTGCTTTGTATGATATGATTATGCTGAAAGACAATCATGTCGATTACGCTGGAGGAATCAAACAAGCGATTGAAAGAGCAAACGCATATATCACAGAAAATAACCTCGATTTAAAAATAGAAATTGAAGTCCGCAATGAAGATGAACTAAAACAAGTTCTTGAAACTGGACATGTAGACCGCATCATGCTTGATAATTTCACGCCTGAGCGCATCAAAGCAATTTTGCCAACAATTCCAGCCCAATACGAAACAGAAGCTTCTGGCGGCATTGCAATGGAAACCATTCGTGGGTTTGCTGAAACGGGAGTCCAATTTATTTCGGTTGGCGCTTTAACCCATTCTTCGAAAAGTTTGGATATGAGTTTGAAGGCGGTTTACTTATAAGTCAATTCGTGCATTCGTGGCAAGAAAAACTACTTATGATACGCCAACAAACTAGCATTTGAAACTATCCTCTTCTCAACATATCTTTTCGCTCGCATACAAGCTTTGATCATCGGATATTCCAAGGCCAAATTGGCCAACAACGCTGCTGAAAATATGCAACCCGTTCCGTGTTTTGTGAAGCCCGTTTTTACTTGCGGTGCAAAAGGAAATTCTTTACCGTCAAAGTATAAAGCATCATGACCGATTTTTTCCGCATGACCCCCTTTTAAATAAATTGTACGCGCGTTTTTTGACAGTCCAAGCGATTCATATTCAGAGATATTTGGTGTAATGATGAGCTTCGATGAGGTGATTGTTTTTACGAAATCCGAAAAGCGATTTTCATCAAAATTTCCGCCAGACGTAGCCCTTAAAATAGGATCCCAAACGAAGGTAACGTTCGGTTGTTTTTCAATCAAAAGTGAAATCATTTTCTCTAAAAATTCACCCGATTGAATCAAACCTATTTTAACAAATTTGATTTCATAGCGATTGAGCAGGGTCATCAATTGGTCGACTAACATCGATTCCTCTATCCAATTGATTTTTTCAAAGGAATCTTCTGTCTGAATCGTATTCGCCGTGATTACCGCCAATCCTTGCACTTTGTTTTGCTCAAACGTTTTTATATCCGCCAAAACTCCAGCGCCACCGCTTGGGTCGAAACCGGCAATCGTTAAACAATACGGTCTTACTTTTGGCATAGTTCTCGTATTTCTTTAAAAGCGTCTAGTGGATTTTTAGTCATCCAAATTGCTCCCAAAACGGCAAAATTGTCAAATCCCATTTGCTTTGCATTTTCCATTTTTGAAGCATCCATTCCTCCCAAAGCTACGGCTTTCTTTCTTACGCTTTCTTCCCAATTGTGTATGTCCCAATTTTCAGAGGAGACATAATTTTTTTTTGAAATACTCTGAAAAATTGACGAACAAAAGAAATAATCAAATTCTTCGCCCAATTCAAGTGCATTTTTTTTAGAATGAAAAGAGGTGGAATCATGTGTTTTTCCTGTAACATAATCCTCGCGATCAACTTCTTTGTAATGCAAACCTATCGCTGGAAAGTTCAATTGTAAGTCATGAAATTCATGAATTGAAATTCGGGAGTAAAAAAGAGGATTTATTTCCTGTAAATACTCAAAATAATTCGTTTTTGACCAGTTCATTTTTCGCATATGAAATCGTAGTGAATCATCTAAACGCAGCATTTCCTGCACCAATAAAATTTCATTGGAAACATTATGTTCAGGCGATATCAGAATAATTTTTGACATAAAAACTTTCCTCCCTCCATGAGAGGG
>ERZ1047472.98-NODE-98-length-81146-cov-19.238756_pt1 | contig 81146 bp, 76 predicted proteins | sample MGYA00383095_ERZ1047472 | MGnify/ENA primary metagenome ERZ1047472 (study PRJEB29581, sample SAMEA5548365) | metagenome | biome: marine; feature: coastal; material: water | depth 1 m | study: Short-term variability in the microbial, nano- and picoplankton dynamics... | reverse complement strand
GTTAATTAGTTAATTAGTTAATTAGTTAATTAGTTAATTAAATATGTAGTAAAAATATAAAATTGCTTTTTTAAAACAACTACTTTAATAAAAATTAATAAGGCGCTTTTTATATCGCTTTTAAGCGGGCTGTAAAATCTCTTAATTTCTCTAAATCTTGCAGAAATAAGTTCGATAATTGGAGTATATTGTGTACTAAACGGGAGGCATTCGAAAGTTTGTCTCCTTTTTCTTTTTCAAATTCTTGTAACTCGCTTATTTCCTGATAGATAAATTCAAACCCTTCCTTAAACTTTGGGGTTCGATACTTTTGTCCATCAAATTTTATTTTATAACAAATACGCACAAAAAAACCCTCACATTTCTGAAAGGGCTTCTTAAATTATTTTAAGTATGTTTTAATCCTTTATAAACTTTCTATTGGTTTGACCCACACCATCCGTTATTCTAATCATATACACACCGCTTGGCAATGCCTCTACATTGATGTTGTTTCTATTCTTAACAGAAAGTACTTCTTCGCCTAATACATTGTAAATAGAGATTGTTAACGGGCTTTCACTCCCCGATATAAACAAGGTGTTCTCTGTTGGATTTGGATAGATAGTAAATGAATTTAATGCTACGATATCAGTTGATAGAGATGATTCTTTAGTGTAATAATAATACTCTTTAAACTCCTCTCCTTCACGTTCATTCCAAATATTAAAGTTGGTATCATATTCGTAAGTAATTCCTTCTCTTACTATATTGGTTTCGGTTTCAGATTGCGTTGAAATATCCATTTTAAAACTCGGCTTATAAACACCTAAGGCGGAATACCAACCGTAAAAAGTTGTGTTTGTTCTTAAATTATTGGCATCGTAGGTGTATTCATATTTATAATCTGGAACAAAAGATTGACTATCGGTGTTCCAATCGTACAATATCCATAGAGTTTGATTTCCATTTTCGTTATAAGCGTATTCTCTTTTCTGCATTCCAACAAAAGATTGACTATCGGTGTCCCAAACGTACTCTATCCATAGAGTTTCATTTCCATTGGCGTCATAAGCGAGTTCATCTCTATAAAAATTAACAAAAGATTGAGTATCGGTGTCCCAATCATAACCTATCACTAGAGTTCTATTTCCATTCTCGTCATAAGTGGATTCATTTTTATAATATGGAACAAAAGATTGACTATCGGTGTTCCAATCGTACAATATCCATAGAGTTCTATTTCCATTCTCGTCATAAGTGGATTCGTATTTATAATCTAGAACAAAAGATTGAGTTTCGGTGACCCAATTGTAGCTTATCCTTAGAGTTTGATTTCCATTGGCGTGATAAGCGTATTCATTTTTCTGACTTGCAACAAAAGATTGACTATCGGTGTTCCAATCGTACAATATCCATAGAGTTCTATTTCCATTCTCGTCATAAGTGGATTCGTATTTATAATCTAGAACAAAAGATTGAGTTTCGGTGACCCAATTGTAGCTTATCCTTAGAGTTTGATTTCCATTGGCGTCATAAGCGTATGCTTCTTTACGATTTGGAACAAAAGATTGACTATCGGTGTCCCATTCGTATTTTATCCATAGAGTTATTTTTACATTCTCGTCATAAGTGGATTCTTCTTTACGATTTGGAACAAAAGATTGACTATCGGTGTTCCAATCGTACAATATCCCTAGAGTTTGATTTCCATTCTCGTCATAAGTGGATTCTTTTTTACCAGACAAATTAGTACCATTAAAATAAAGATAAATTTCTCTATCCAATCTTAAATTATAATTCTCATTTTTAACCAACACCTCACTCTGAAACGATTGAGATTGTACATTTTCTATTTGATTAATATCCAAAAATGCATCCCTATGTGATGTTAAAGCATTTGGCTTCATTTTATCTAAAATGTCTTGTGGCAATCCACGATTAATTGATGACAATGTAGTGGTTTGAGAATATCCAAATATTGAAATTAAAACAAGAAAATAAGTAATTTTTTTCATGGTTTTTTTAATTTTTAGGTGTGATAAATTTTAAACAAATGTAATAAATTTAAACCCAATCCAAAGGTTCATTAGTTGTATGCGAAATACTTGTTACTTTGGGTAAAACGTAAGGCATTAACTTAATAAGCAACTCAACTCTTTCTTTCGGTTTTAAAGCATCTAAATGCGCTTGTATTTGTTCTAATTCTTGAAATAATATATTTTTAAGTACAAACCTTAACTCTTTGGTCATTTTATTTGGTGTACCTTTCTCTCTACCACCGTATTTCTTACCTGTTGTATTTGCCATACTATTTAATACTATTATAGGTTTGTTTATATATAGGTTCTTTTAAATTCTTTTGCATATCTATTAGTTTAATATCCATTAGGTAATAGTAAAGTATTGCTTTGATAAGGTTTTATAAGGGGTAAGCCATTATAGTCAGCGACACCCTCGTTATAAAGGAGTTCCTTTAAAGCGTAGATCTTTGTTAGGTTTTGGTAAAAAGAGTTCGATAATGGAATTGTAAGGGGTACAAATTATCCCCAAGAATAATTTTTTATTTTTGGGGATATATTTTTTTTACTCGACCGCTAACGCGGTACTATTATAAATAAATAAATTGATAAATAATTAAAAAGCCCGAACAGCACGCACATAGTGGGTGTAGACTTTATTGACGCTAAGCACATTATCAGTGTAGAAAATCTGCCTCACCGCGTTATCGATATCGGTCTCCGTCGAACTCCAGTAAAAAGGACTAAATGCAGTAAACCCAGAGACAGCCTCTAAAGCTGTTTTATTTATATACATTTGATTTAGCTCCTTAGCACTTGGTAAAAACCATTGTGCTCCTAGAGACCTTGCCGCTAAAGCAGCGGGAGCAGTAGGGCAATCAGTTAGTATATCATTAGTGTTATTAAAACCATCTCCTATTTCTGCACCAAGACCAACAGAAACACCTCCATTAAAAGGGGTATTTGGTACGTTTGGTAAATCTATACCACCACAACCCCATTGTACACGAGTTCCTACATCTGAAAAAGCCACAACCAAACCGTGTTGCCCCGTGCTATCTAACCAAAAAACAACACCACCATTAACAATATCACCAATACTATAGGTAGTAGAGGTAGCACCTACCTCACTCCAATCACTGCCATTGTAATAGTAAAAACCTTCTGTACCATCTGTTTGGTATATCATTAAGCCTGTGGCTGGTGCACTAATCGCCTCACGCTGGGCTGCTGTCATACGTGGTACAAGTAAACCCCCTGTTGTAGAAGTAATATCCAAAGCTGCAGAGGCATCTGGAGTTTCTGTGTTAATACCCACTTGGGCAAAAGTTGTTGCAGTTAGTAATAAGGCTGCTATAAGTGTAAATAATTGTTTCATTCGATGATTAGTTTATTAAAATTTCTTTAAATATAATACATTCATTTTTAAAAACAACTACAACAATCAGGGCTTAGTAAAGCGCTTTGTAAAAGCACTATTCTTCTCTAAATCCTTAACAAAACAGTCCGATAATTGGCCAATACAGTGCATGTTAAAAAACCTCAACACTCTTATAATAAAAGTGTTGAGGTTGTTTTTTGCTTTTGAGTGAAATGTTAAAGATTTTTTATAGCTAATTATTAAGATAAATACATTACATTTGATGTAATAGTAAGCCTAACCAAATGACTTATTATTAATGGGGACTTGCCTTGCTAATTTATTTTAGCAAGGCTTTTCTCGTTTCTGCAATTATGAAATACCTTCTGAAATATTACTATCTGTTATAATAAAAAATATAGTGTTTTCTTGACAGTTTAATTTATTTAAGGGTGTTCAAATTTGTTTATTATCTATTTAGAGGATTGATAAGCTAATAGGTCTCAGACTTGAAATGTAAGATTTGTACTATAATATTAAATCTTACTAACTATCTGTTCGAATTAAGCTAACTTTTCGTAAAATATAGAGTATTTAAATATATGTACAATAAGTAAGTTTGTCTAAAACAACTACTTAATTATTTTAAAATGAAAAAAATATTACTTTTTACTTTATTATCATTTACACTTCATAGTTACTCGCAAACAACCTCTGTACCTGATGTAGAATTTGAAAAATACCTAGAAGCAAACTCCATGGGGAATGGTGTTGCCAATGATGGTTTTGTTTTAACTAGCAATATCAATACAGTTACAGAATTAAACATAACCGACCTAGATATAAATGATTTAACTGGAATTGAAGACTTCTTAGCGCTAGAAAAACTAGAAGCTGAATTTATAGGGTTTGATATACCAAATAATCTAGATTTAAGTGCACTTAAAAATTTAACCTACTTAAATTTTGGCTTAAATTCAATAAGCACTGTTAACCTATCAAAAAACACAAAATTAACACATGTAGATTTTAGCAATTGTGAGTTAACTAGTATTAATCTGGAAAACAACCCACTAATCACATATTTAAATTTAGATTACAACTTTGACGTAACAAATTTAAGTTTTCTTGCCAATTTATCTAATTTAGAATACTTAAACTTGACAGGGTTTGAAGTGTCATCTATAAACCTATCAAACAACACAAAATTAAAGGAGTTTATTGGAAATGACCTTTGGGAATTAGAATCATTAGATATCTCATCTAATTTAGATCTTGAAAAAATTAGCTTATCTGAAAATGAATTAACTTCTATAGATTTATCCAATAACACCAAACTGATTGAATTAAACATGGAGTTACTTCGAGCAGAATATTCTTATGTTAAAGCAAAACTTAAAAATTTAGATCTATCCAAAAACGTAATGTTAAAGAAATTAGAACTTGGTAACAATAAAAAACTAACTTCTATTGATTTATCAAAGAATACAGAACTTAATTATTTAGATCTTTATGACTGCTTTAAACTAGAAGGTGATTATGACCTACAAAATCATACAAAATTGACCATTGTTGATTTTGGAAATTGTAATATATCTAGTTTAAACATGAAAAATGGTCAAAACACAAAAATTGAATACTTTCATTCCTCAGGAAATGAGGATCTAACTTGCATAACTGTAGATGATGTTGATTATTCAGCATCTACATGGGCAAATGCCCCAATAAATCAGGGCAACTTCAGTGTTGATTCAACACAGTCCTTTAGCTCAGATTGTACATTAAATGTAGCTAAATTTAACCAAATAGATTTTGATTTATATCCGAATCCTTCAAATAATACTATTAAGATTAAATCCTTAACTGCGGTAGGTGCTATTTCTATTTATAATATATTTGGTAAAGAAGTCTTAAAAGTTAAAAACACAAACAATATAATTAACATCTCTAATCTAGCGTCTGGCGTCTATATTGTTAAGGTTTATTCTGATAACAAAACTGGAATAATGAAATTGATAAAGAATTAATGTTAATTCATTATTGATATTAAAATAATTCTTTAAAAAAATAACTATTGGTAATCATAAAAAAAGCCTTCCTAATTGGAAGGCTTTTTTTACGATCTTAATAATGCCACCTAACAAAAGCTTCCATAGCAGCATAATGAGATAAGCCTAACTGATCATACAACTCTGCTGTTTCACAATTTCTATCTTCTGCACGTTGCCAAAACTCCCTGCTATCTGCACCCTGAAAAACAACTCCATCTTTTTGAGACTGATGCTTAAAAATACCTTTTCTTTTTTCTAAAACCTGACCTGGCCCCATAGGAACTGCCATTTCTATCTCGTCAATTCCCCATTCTTGCCATGCACCTCTATACAACCAAACCCAACAATCTTTCATAAATTTCTTAGGTTTTAATTCATTTACAGCAGCAAAAACAGCATCCAAACACACTTTATGTGTTCCATGAGGATCTGCTAAATCCCCTGCAGCATATATTTGATGTGGCTTTACTTTTTCAATTAAATCTACCGTAATTTGTAAATCTCCAACTCCAATCGGATTCTTTTTTATTGCACCCGTTTCGTAAAATGGTAGATTCATAAAATGGATTTGCGCATCTGGTAAACCCACAAAATGACAGGTTGATCTTGCTTCACCTTTTCGAATCAATCCTTTTATATATCTTACTTCTTCAGTATCTATTTCACTAGATTTTTTATTCTTTAAAAAATTAGCTGCTTTTTTATAAATATCAATTGCTTCAGTATTATTGATACCAAATTTTTCGTTATAATCTACTACAAAACTAGCAAAACGCAAAGCTTCATCATCGGCAACAGCAATATTACCAGAAGTTTGATAACCTACATGCACTTCATGACCTTGCTCGTGTAATCTTTTAAAAGTTCCTCCCATGCTTATGATATCATCATCAGGGTGAGGACTAAAAATTAATACACGCTTTTTTGCAGGTTCAGCTCTTTCCGGTCTTTTACCATCCTCAGCATTTGGTTTTCCACCTGGCCAACCTGTAATCGTATTTTGTAGTTTGTTAAATATTTTGATATTAATATCATAAGCTGGCCCTGAATCTGCTAATAAATCACTCATACCGTTTTCGATATAATCAGCATCCGTTAGCATTAAGATTGGTTTTTTTAAATCTAACGCTAAACTTAACACTGCTTTTCTTATTAACTTGTCTGTCCAAACAATTTTCTCTACCAACCAAGGCGTATTAATCCTTGTTAACTTGGAAGATGCAGCTTTATCTAAAATAAAAGTTGCATTTCTATGTTCTTGCAAATACGAAGCAGGCACTAAACTAGTAACTCCATCTTCTACAGAAGCTTTTATAATATTAGATTTACGCTCTCCCCAAGCCATTAATATGACCCTTTTGGCTTCCATTATTTTTTTAACTCCTAATGTTATTGCTGTTCTTGGCGTATTATCTAATCCAGAAAAATCTCCACTTGCAGCTACCCTTGTTATATGATCAAGAGCAACCAATCTTGTTTTTGAATTTTGAAGCGAGCCAGATTCGTTAAATCCAATGTGCCCATTTCCTCCAATTCCTAAAATTTGTAAATCTATGCCTCCTAGCGCTTCAATTTTTGATTCGTATTGATCACAGTAATCTTTAATTTCTCTTTTTGATAAAGTACCGTCTGGGACGTAACAATTTTCTGGTAAAATGTCAATGTGATTAAACAATTGTTCTTGCATAAAACGCACATAACTATTTACAGAATCGGGCTCCATTGGATAATATTCATCTAAATTAAATGAAACTACATTTTTAAAACTTAAGCCCTCTTCTTTATGAAGACGCACTAACTCTGCATACAATCCTTTTGGAGAAGATCCTGTAGCTAAACCTAAAATACAAGGTTGCTTTTGAGATTGTTTTACTTTTATAAGGCTTGCAATTTCTGACGCAATGGCATTTGAAGCTGATTTTGAATCTTGGTAAACTACGGTTCCAATATTTTCGAATCTTTTTTCGAAACTAGTTGCTTTATCTATAATACTTTTTAACATAATATATTATTTTTTACTCCAATTTTTAATTTTATGCCCCCAAATTGCAAAAAACAATATTATTGCATAACAAGGAATTAGAATCCAATAACTAGTTGTAGAGGCTATTGCCATAGCATCTGCTTCCTGCATACCTGTATTTATTAAATCAAGCTTACTAGCATCCACAATTCTACCATATAAAGGAGGTATAATAGCTCCACCAGAAATTGCCATAATTAAAAGCGCTGAACCTGTTTTTGTAAATTTTCCTAAGCCCTCTAAAGTCAAGGGCCAAATTGCTGGCCAAACCAAAGCATTAGCGATACCTAATGCAGCTACAAATAATACAGATGCATAACCAGTAGTATTTAAAATACAGAAACTAAATATAATTCCTAAAATAGCACTTGCAATTAAAGCTGTTTTTTGCTTTATATACCTCGGTATTAAGAAAACTCCCAGGGCGTAAGTTGCAACCATTGCAAGCAAGGTATATGTTGTAAAATACTTTGCTTCTTCGCCAGTAAAACCGAGAGAAATTCCATAAGCGATAATCGTATCTCCCGCTATCACCTCTGCACCAACGTAAACAAAAAGAGCTAATACTCCAAGCCATAAATTTGGAAATTGGAAAATACTTGTTTTAACAGTTTTACCCTCTTCTAATTCTTCTGCTTCTTCTGCTTCAACATGAGGTAAAGGTGCTTTTCTTATCAATATTCCTAATACAAATAAAACAACAGCCATTACAACGTAAGGCATAAAAACACTATCAGCCATTGTATCTAAAAGCATGTTTTTATCTTCAATATTAGCACCTGCTAGTTTTTCTTTTGTTTCATCTATACCAGATAATAAAAGAGCTCCAAAAATTAAAGAACCTAAAGCTCCTGCAGTTTTGTTTGCTATTCCCATAATTGCAATACGCTTCGCTCCGCTCTCTATAGGACCTAGTATTGTGATATATGGATTTGCTGCTGTTTGAAGAATTGTCATTCCAACTCCTTGTATGAATATCCCTGTTAAGAACACCCAATAGGTTCTGGCCTCTGCTGCAGGTATAAATACCAAGGCACCAATTGCCATGATTATTAAACCTAAAGACATTCCTTTTTTGTAGCCAATTTTATTTAAAATATAAGAAGCGGGTAACGCCATAACTACAAAAGAAATGTATGATGCAGATGCAACAAGATAAGATTGTGCATCTGTTAATTCATTAATAGTTTTCATAAATGGAATTAATGCTCCATTAATCCAGGTTACAAAACCAAAAATGAAGAATAAACTTGCAATAATTATAATTGCTGTGGTATTGTTTTTTTGTTGCATTGTTATTTATTTATATTAATTTGACTTGTAAAACTCTCCATCAATTTAAATTGATTTTTGGCTCTATCTAAATTGTGTTCTAAATAATTTATTTTGTAGTAGATATCATCATTCAAGTAATCAGTTAAAAAACGAAGTGCCATAATAAAAATCATTGTTTTTGCGGCTAGCGGCAGATGTTTTAATTCAACTTCTGATAAGGTATCTTTTGTTTGTTCTAAAAATCCTTTTTCATAAGCCTTGTAATAATCTAAATTAAATTTAACTTTAGAAAGGTCTTTTTCGTCTTCTGCTGCTGTATTACAGATGGTTCTTATAGCGTCCCCAAAATCGTAATGAATAATACCTGGCATCACAGTATCTGTATCTATCATACAAATACCCTTATTGTTTTTATCAAAAAGAGAATTTGATATTTTAGTATCATTATGGGTTACTCTTGTAGGTATTTCTCCTCTTTCTTTTAATTCTTGAAGAATATGCATTTCTTCTTTACAACTTGCCACTAATTTTGTGTATTTAGAAGCTTTAAACAATCGTTCTTTAGAAGCGCTTTGTAATGCGGATGCATATTGCTTAAAACGAAAGGTCATGTCATGAAAATTAGGAATTACATCAATTAATTGACTGCTGTCAAAATCTGATGTACCATTTAAAAATTCACCAAGCAATTTACCTCCTTCATAAGCGATTTCCCTATCTTTTACTATTTCATACGTTATACTATTGTTTATAAAAACCATTACATTCCAGTAATTTCCATCCTTTTTTAAATAATAAGAATTAGAGTTTTGGACTTTCACAAAACTTAAAACTTTTTGACTTAACTCTTCATCAGAAATATTTGAAAATTTACTTTTTAAATGTTTACTTGTAAGTACTTTGTTATTTACTAAACCCGGTACATCTTTAAAAATAGTATGATTAATTCTTTGAACAATGTAGCATTTGTCTTCTTCGGTATTCACCAAAAAAGTGTCATTAATATGTCCAGAATTTAACTCGGAATGACCGATGTAATTACATTTATGATCAAACTCATTGAAAATAATTTTTAGCGCACTTGCTTTCATATTAACCCCATAAATTTTTTGGATAAACTCCGTTTTCTTTTAATCTTTTAATTTCATTTTGCGCTTTTTCCTTATCACCACTATAAGTTACGCCAAACCATTTTGAATCTGATTCTAAAACTTTTACAGATGCTTTTTTGTTCTGTAACATTTTATTTACAATCAATGGTAGATAAAATTCGGCTTTAAGATTTTCTTTGTTTTCTTTTAAAAAATCCAGAAATAGTTTTTCTCCAAATTCAAAACATTTAGGAGTAAATCCCCAAAAATTCATAGAAACAGTTGTGTTTTCATCGATTGAAGCCATCACGCCATCCTTGTTTTCACTTTTAAGAATTCCATCAATTTTTTCAATTCTTACTCTTTCTGTAACATCTGTTAAGTAACCATTTTTATCTAATGTACATTCTCCCCTAGAAACATATCCATTATCAGAAACTGTATTTTTTAGAGAATAAGCTACCATACTAAAATTACAGCTATTTTTATCTGTATTTTTTAGATGATCTGCCATCACATCAAAAGCTTGCTTGCTGTAAAAATCATCGGCATTAATGATAGCAAAATTTTCTTTTACAATATTTTTTGTCATTAAAAGTGCATGACCGGTTCCCCAAGGTTTTACTCTTTCTGCACTAATGTATTTTTCTGGGACTTTGTCTACTTCTTGGAACACATAATCCACCTCAACCTTGTCCTCTAACTTTTTATCAAAGATTCCTTTAAAATCTTTTTCAAAAGTTTTTCTAATCACAAAAACTACTTTACCAAAACCAGCTTGAATTGCGTCATACAATGAAAAATCTATAATTGTATCTCCTTCTTCAGTAAAAGTATCCATTTGCTTTAACCCTCCATATCTACTGCCCATTCCGGCTGCTAATATGACTAATGTAGGTTTATTCATTATTTTTAAATTTAAGCTCTTTTTTAAACAAATTAATCGACATGTTTAAAAACCGAAAAAACGAATATTTAAACCACAAAAAACTCTTTGATTAAAGACAAATCTATATAAAAAAAAAAGAAAAAGAAAGGGAAATTGTGATTATTGTGTTCGAACACAATATTTTTGTGTTATCGAACACATTTATTTATATTTGTATTTATGACAAGAAAGTATACTATTAAGGATATTGCTGAAATTGCCGGTGTATCTAAAGGCACAGTTGATAGGGTATTGCATAAAAGAGGAAAAGTATCTCAAAAAGCATTAGAGAAGGTAAATGCCGTTTTAAACGAAATAGATTACAAACCAAACTTATTAGCAAGAAGTTTGAAAAATACGAAAGAATTTCATATTTGTGTTGTTTTACCTAATTATAAAGAAGACGCTTTTTGGCTTCCCTCTTACAAGGGTATTCTTAAAGCAATTCATGAATTTGCTTCGTTTGGCGTGCGTATAGAGGCCTTTTTTTTTAAACCTAACAACATAGAGTCATTTATAAACGTTAACCAAAAGGTCTTAGAATTGTCTCCCAATGCTGTTTTACTAACCCCTTTGTTTTATAAGGAAACAGTCAAAATTGTCAACAACTATTCAGCGTCCAATATTATTGTAAGTAAGTTCAATAATCAATTAGAAATAGAAAATACGAAAAATTTTGTTGGGCAAGATTTATTTCAAAGCGGCAGAATTGCTGCAAGTTTAATGAGAATTATAACTCCTGAGAATTGCAATATTGCAATTATCCATATTGATGAAGATTATAATAATTCAATCCACATGCAAGAAAAGGAAAAGGGATTTAGAACTTATTTTAGTGAACTAAAAAATACCAATTATAGACTATCTACCTTTAGCTCTAAAAACACCGACCTACAAAATACCTTAAATGATATTTTAAAATCATCTAAAAATTTAACAGGAATTTTTGTAACAACCTCAAAGACATATATGGTAGCCGAAATTATAAAAGAAAAAAATATAAAAATTATTGGATATGATTTATTAGATCAAAATATAGAATACCTGAAAAAAAATCTTATTTCGTTTTTAATTCATCAAAATCCCAAAAAACAAGTATTTCTAGGTTTAACATACTTAGTAGAACACTTACTATTTAATAAAGAAATACCATCGAAGAGCTTAATACCAATAGATATTATTAATGCTGAAAATCTAGAATTATATCTCCAATAAATAAGATAAATTTATGAATATATTCAGGGTAAATTCAATCCAAGAAAAAAATATATCCCTTTTAGAAAAAGGAAACAATGTTATTTGGAATAAAGCAAATAGCATAAATAACTTTCTTTCTCCTTGGGATAAAGAGCCCATTAAAAAAATAGAATTTAAAGCTATTCATAATCATGAAAAAGTATTTTTTCAATTTAAAGTTGATGATTCTCACACGCACATTCATCCTTCAGAAGATGAAAATGATAGTATAAATAATTCTGACAGAGTAGAATTGTTTTTTAGAAGTGATGCCTCTTTAAATCCTTATTATTGTTTAGAAATCGATACATTAGGCAGAGTGATGGATTTTAGAGCAAAACCGAACAAAGAGTTCGACTTTAATTGGAAATGGCCTTCTCAAGATTTAGAAATAAAATCATCTGTAGAATCGAATTGTTTTATTGTAGAAATCGCCATTTCTATTCAGTCTTTAAAAGACTTAAATTTGTTAAAAAATGGACAAATAGAAACAGGTGTTTATCGAGCAAAGTATAATTTACAAAAAGACAAAACATTTCAACCAACTTGGATCACTTGGGTAAACCCAGAAACAGCAACTCCTAATTTTCATACAGCAACTTCATTTGGATTATTAACACTTGAAAACCATTAACATAATCTAAAAAACTACAATAATTGTTTTAATAACCGCGTATTAACAATATCCAACTAAAAAATTTACTTCCTTAAATAAAACATATGTAACCGTTTTTATGACTAACTTATTTTTTACCATTGACAATGAAAAGCCTCGTATTGGTGAATTATTAATAAAGTTGAGTTTAAAAAAATAGGAATTATTCACTTCAAAATATAATTTAGTTAATAAATCATTTTTAATATCTTTGTAATCTCCTAACTTAAAAAAAATGAGCGAATTCTTACTCTATTTCAAAATGGGTCTTAACCATGTGTTAGACTTTTCTGCTTACGATCATATCTTATTTTTAATTGTTCTAGCTGTTGTATTTAGTTTCAACCAGTTTAAAAAAGTAATATGGCTTGTCACTTTATTTACAATTGGCCATACATTAACGCTATTTTTATCTGCGTATGGTTTACTGTTCGAAATGAATAAAAAAAATATAGAAATCGTTGAATTCTTAATACCTTTCACAATATTTATCACCGGAATTGTAAATGTTTTTACTGCAAAAAAATCGTCAACAGGAAAACAAAACACCAATTTAATTTTTGCCGTAGTTTTTGGTTTAATTCACGGATTAGGTTTTTCTAATTACATAACAAGATTAGTTTCTGGGGACGATAATAAATTATTAATTTTATCAGAATTCGCTCTCGGAATAGAAGCTGCTCAAATAATTATTGTTATTGGAATTTTAATTATTGGCACTTTACTTCAAAACTTTTTTAGGGTTACCAGAAGAGATTGGATTTTGGTTTGTTCATCTATTGTTATTGGTTTTTCCCTTCAAATGATGCTCGATAGAGTTTTTTGGTAAAAAAATATTTTTTAGAATTATAACTTTTAATTACTAGTGAGTAATGTTCGATATTCTCTCATCCAAAAAAAATCTCAAAGTTGTTGGTAACGATTTAAATTTTGTTTTATAATTAACATCTTATTTCTCTAAATATTTTTACTTTCGTTCTGATGACGGATAAGAAACAATTAAAATACGATAGAGCTTATTTAAAAATGGCCTATGAATGGGGAAAACTTTCTCATTGTAAACGCAAACAAGTGGGTGCTTTAATTGTAAAAGACAGAATGATTATATCTGACGGCTTTAACGGAACACCAACTGGATTTGATAATTGTTGTGAAGACAAAGATGGAATTACAAAATGGGAAGTTTTACACGCAGAAGCGAATGCAATCTTAAAAGTTGCGGCTTCTACCCAATCTACAAACGGAGCAACATTATACATAACATTGTCTCCATGTATACAATGCAGTAAATTAATTTATCAAGCAGGTATAAATCGAGTTGTTTTTGCCAACAAATACAAAGACATCTCTGGAATCGATTTTTTAGAAAAAGCTGGTGTAAAAATTATGCATTTACCTTATGAAATATAATAACAATCTTCCTATATATTTCTCTTTAGCCGTTGTTTTTGGTATTATCATTGGTGTTTCTTTAAATGGAAATCTTTCTGATATGTTGACTTTAAATAAAAATTCTTCACAAGAAATAAAGATAAAGAGACTTATTAATTTTATTGAAAACGATTATGTAGACACAATAAATACAGAAAGTCTTTTAGATGGCGCTATTACACAAATGTTAGGCAAGTTAGACCCACATTCTGTTTATATTCCGAAAGAAAATTTACAAGCTGTTAAAGAGAGTATGCAAGGTAATTTTGTAGGAATCGGTGTTCAGTTTAGAATGATAAATGACTCAATAACGGTTATTCAGCCCATTAAAGGTGGCCCGAGTATCAAAGCAGGAATTAAAGCTGGAGACAGAATTTTAATAGCGAATAAAGATACTTTGTTTGGGAAAAACATTTTTAGTAGCAGAGTGCCTAGTTATTTAAAAGGAGAACCTAATACTATAGTTGCACTACAAATTTACAGAAAAAGTAACGATTCTCTTTTTAAAGTGGATGTTACTCGTGGAAAAGTAAACATTAAAAGTGTTGATCTTGCCTATATGATTAATGATAGTGTTGGTTATATTAAACTAGATCGTTTTGCTCGAAATACTTACAAAGAATTTAAACCTGCATTAAATACTTTAATTGACAATGGAATGACAGATTTGGTGCTAGATTTGCGCGGAAATGGTGGAGGGTTTATAGATATTGCAAATCAGATTGTTGATGAATTTTTAGAGAATGATAAATTAATTGTTTTTACAAAAAATAATAAAAACACCATTCAAAAGTCTTTTGCAACTTCTAAGGGCAGTTTCGAAAATGGGGGGTTATATGTTTTAATTGATGAAAATTCTGCATCTGCTTCAGAGATTGTTGCTGGTGCTCTTCAAGACAATGATAAAGGAACCATTATTGGTCGTCGTTCTTTTGGTAAAGGATTGGTGCAAATAGAAATGGATTTAGGCGACGGTTCTGCTGTACGTTTAACAACTGCTCGTTATTATACACCCACAGGGCGCTCAATTCAAAAACCGTACGCTAAAAACGGACATGAAAATTATTATAAAGACTATCAACAAAGAATTTCTAATGGAGAATTGTTAAATAAAGATAGCATAAAAGTAATCGATTCTTTAAAATTTAAAACGCCTAAAGGAAAAGTAGTTTATGGCGGTGGTGGTATTATTCCAGATATTTTTGTTGCCATAGATACAACATCTTATATCTCTACTTTTTATTTCAACACCATTAATAATTTTGCTTTTGATTATGTAGACAACAATAGAAAATCTTTAGAAAAATGGACTATAAATAGCTTTATTTCAGATTTTGATAAAGATGGTGCTGTTTTTAATAGCTATCTATTAAATATTGAAGACAGGACAAAACCCTCTTTAAAGACCAAACAAGTTTTAAATAAATATTTAAAAGCATCCATTGCAAACACACTTTTTGGTAATGATGGTTATTATAGAATAATCCATCAGCAAGATAAATTACTACAAAAAGTGCTGGAGTTAGAGCTCTCAAATTAAACAACACTCGCTTCACGAAAAAAACTACAGATGTCAAGTACGTTTGGAAAAAGCCAATAAAACCTCTTAAATTCTTGTATTTACCTAATTCATTCAATCAATAAAACTAATTGTAATATTTAGTTTGATAATGAAAGTAAATAATTTTAATTCGACTTATATTGTATATTTGCAATCTATTTTAGACCTAATCTATTTCAAATTATGATAAAAGTTTCAGACATAGCCAAAAAAAAAGTGATTCAACTCATGTTGGATGATGGTTTTGATGCTGCAAAAGATTATGTAAGAGTTGGTGTAAAAAGTGGCGGTTGTTCAGGTTTGTCATACGATTTAACATTTGATAACAAAACGGAAGAAAAAGACAAGGTTTTTGAAGAAAACGGTATCAAAATTGTTGTCGACAAACAAAGTTTTTTGTACTTGGTGGGAACTGTCTTAGAATACTCAGGTGGTTTAAACGGAAAAGGATTTGTATTTAATAATCCAAACGCAAACAGAACTTGTGGATGCGGAGAATCTTTCTCACTTTAAAAATTGAATAAAATATGTCAAAATATACTGAAGACGATTTAGAGCAAGAGTTAAAAACCCAAGAATATAAATACGGTTTTTACACAGACATAGAAAGTGAAACCTTTGCAAAAGGGTTAAATGAAGAGGTTGTTCGTGCTATTTCTAAAAAGAAAAACGAACCGGAATGGATGACTAATTGGCGTATTGAAGCTTTTAAGGTTTGGGAAAAAATGGAAGAACCAGAATGGGCGAATGTTCATTACGAAAAACCAAAATTCCAAGATATCGCTTACTATTCTGCTCCAAAAGAAAAACCAAAATTAAATTCTTTAGATGAAGTTGATCCAGAATTATTAGACACGTTTAAGCGTTTAGGGATTTCTTTAGATGAGCAAAAAAAATTAGCCAATGTAGCTGTAGATATTGTTATGGACTCTGTTTCTGTAGCAACCACTTTCAAGAAAACATTAGGGGAAAAGGGTATTATTTTTATGCCAATTTCAGAAGCAATCCAAGAACACCCAGAATTAGTTAGAAAACATTTAGGAACTGTTGTACCAACAACAGATAACTTTTACGCAGCACTAAATTCTGCCGTTTTTTCTGATGGATCTTTTTGCTACATTCCAAAAGGAGTTAAATGTCCTATGGAATTGTCTACGTATTTCAGAATAAACGAAGGAGGAACAGGCCAATTTGAAAGAACCTTAGTTGTTGCAGATGCAGGGAGTTATGTTTCTTATTTAGAAGGGTGCACTGCACCAAGTAGAGATGAAAATCAATTGCACGCAGCAGTTGTAGAATTGATTGCTTTAGATGATGCAGAAATTAAATATTCTACCGTCCAAAACTGGTATCCTGGTAATAAAGAAGGAAAAGGTGGTGTGTACAATTTTGTAACTAAAAGAGGTCTTTGCGAAAAAAATGCAAAAATTTCTTGGACTCAAGTTGAAACAGGTTCTGCTGTAACTTGGAAATACCCTTCCTGTGTACTAAAAGGAGATAACTCTGTTGGTGAATTCTACTCAATTGCAGTGACTAATAATTATCAACAAGCCGATACAGGTACAAAAATGATTCACCTGGGTAATAATACAAAGTCTACCATTATTTCTAAAGGAATTTCTGCGGGTCAATCTCAAAATAGTTACAGAGGATTAGTTCAGGTGAGTTCTCGAGCAGAAAACGCACGTAACTTTTCTCAGTGTGATTCATTATTGATGGGCAACGCTTGTGGTGCTCACACGTTTCCTTATTTAGAAGTAAAAAATAAATCAGCACAAATAGAACACGAAGCAACCACAAGTAAAATCGGTGAAGACCAATTGTTTTATTGCAATCAGCGAGGTATTGATACTGAAAAAGCAATCGCTCTAATTGTAAATGGCTTTAGTAAAGAAGTTTTAAATAAACTACCTATGGAATTTGCTGTAGAAGCTCAAAAATTACTAGAAATCAGTTTAGAAGGAAGTGTTGGATAATCAATTACCAACAATTAAAGATATCAATTTTTAAATAATGCTTCTAGCCAAAAGTTAAAAGCGAATAGTACAAAGAGAATGTTAAAAATAGAAAATTTACAAGCAAGTATAGATGATAAATCTATCTTAAATGGTTTAGGTTTAGAAGTAAAATCTGGCGAAGTACATGCCATTATGGGGCCTAATGGTGCCGGTAAAAGTACTTTAGCTAATATAATTGCTGGTAAAGATGATTATGAAGTTACTGCTGGGTCTATTGAATTAAACGGACAAGATATTAGTGAACTATCTCCAGAAGAAAGAGCACACGAAGGTATATTTTTGTCTTTCCAATATCCTGTGGAAATCCCTGGAGTTTCTGTTACCAATTTTATTAAAACCGCAATTAACCAAACTCGTAAAGCTAAAGGTTTAGAAGACATGCCTGCAAAAGACATGTTAAAAATGATTCGTGAGAAATCTGAGTTATTAGAAATAGACCGTAAGTTTTTATCTCGTTCTTTAAACGAAGGTTTTTCTGGAGGTGAAAAGAAACGTAACGAAATATTTCAAATGGCAATGTTAGAGCCAAAACTAGCTATTCTTGATGAAACAGATTCTGGTTTAGATATTGATGCTTTGCGTATTGTGGCAAGCGGAGTAAATAAACTAAAATCTAAAGACAATGCAGTAATTGTTATTACACATTACCAGCGTTTATTAGATTATATCGTACCCGATTTTGTACACGTATTATACGACGGAAAAATTGTAAAAAGTGGAGATGCTTCCTTAGCTCTAGAACTTGAAGCAAAAGGATATGATTGGATTAAACAAGAATTGGTTTAAAAGTTTCTAAAGTATTAAAAGTCGAGAAATCAACTTTTGTAGCTTATCAACTTTCAACTTTCAAACTAGCAGAAAAATGGAATTAAAAGATAAATTATTATCATCATATGTAGCCTTTGAAAATCGTGTAGATACAAATTCTGATGTACATGAAATTCGCTCTAAAGCATTAAAAAGTTTCGAAAATTTAGGATTTCCTACCAAGAAATTAGAAGCTTGGAAATACACTTCTCTAAACTCAGTTTTAAAAGAAGATTACAGTTTGTTTCCTAACAAAGGTGTTGCTGTAGAATTAGCAGATGTAAAAAAATATTTTATTCATGATATAGACACCTACAATGTTGTTTTTATCGATGGTAAATACAGTTCTTTTTTATCCGAAACTACTCACGAAAACATTGATGTTTGTCTAATGTCTGGTGCATTAAGCAAGCCTAAATACAAAGCTGTAATAGATAATTATTTTAACAAAATAGCAAAACAAGACAATTTAACATCTTTAAATACGGCATTTGCAACAGAAGGGGCATACATAAATATCCCTAGAAATATTGAAGTAGAAAAGCCAATTCAAATCATTAATTTTACAACAGGTTCTGATGCCGCAACAATGTTGCAACCAAGAAATTTAATTGTTGTTGGCGAGAATTCTCACGTTCAAATTATAGAACGTCATCAGAGCTTAACAAGCAATCCTGTTTTAACAAACGCCGTTACAGAGATTTTTGCTGACAAAAGAGCTTTTGTAGATTATTACAAGATTCAGAATGATGATATTAAAGCTTCTTTAGTTGATAACTCTTATGTTGAACAACAGTCTAATAGTGTAGTTTCTGTGCATACTTTTTCTTTTGGAGGAAATATTACCAGAAACAACCTAAACTTCTTTCAAAAAGGAGAATATATAGATTCTATTTTAAAAGGAATTACAATTAGTGAAGGGAAACAACATATAGATCATCACACTTTAGTGCATCATATTACACCAAATTGTGAATCTCATCAAGATTATAAAGGAATTTATGATGATCGATCTACGGCTGTTTTTAACGGTAAAGTAATTGTTGAAAAAGAAGCTCAGAAAACAAATGCTTATCAACAAAATAACAATATTTTATTGAGTGATAAAGCAACAATTAATGCTAAACCTCAACTAGAAATTTTTGCTGATGATGTAAAGTGTTCTCATGGCTGTACTATTGGGCAGTTAGATGATGATGCATTATTTTATATGCAACAACGAGGTATTCCAGAAAAAGAAGGAAAAGCACTACTTATGTTTGCATTTGCAAATACCGTTTTAGAGAGTGTTAAAATACCAGAAGTTAAACAACGAATTACTAAAATTATCGCTGATAAATTAGGGGTTGATATTGGTTTTGATTTATAGCATCTGTAATAATATAAAATTTAAACCACGCAAATTGCGTGGTTTTTTTTGTCAAATAATTAAATGCTTTGACGATTCTGAATTAGAGGTTAGAATTTTATAACTCTCTAGACTTCATTTTCTGAAAAATTGAAGCTACCTATTTCCCAAAAATCTTGAAACGTTCAATATCAAAATAACTGAACGAAACTAAGTAAATACAGATCTATTTAATACTTTCTATAATACCTTTCAAAAATTCATTTTCATCAAAATTTTTCAATCCAAAACGTACAATTACAGCCTCTTGATCAGGTAAAACATACACCCTTTGTCCTTGATAACCATCTGCATAATACATGTTATTCGGCACATCTTTAAAACCTCCACTGCTATTTAACCAAAATTGAGCTCCGTAAATCCCTTCGGAAGTGTTTGTAGGCGTCGTTACATAATCTACCCAATCTCTTGTAAATAGCTCTTCTCCATTCCAATTTCCATTTTTAAGGTATAGCAGGCCAAATTTACCCCAATCTCTTGCAGTTGCCCAAGAGTACGATGAACCTACGTAATTTCCGCTTAAATCAGCTTCTAAAAGCATAGAACTCATTCCTATTTTATCAATAAAGTCTGTATACCAAAAATCTAAATACTCTTGATGAGTTTGAAAGTAATTTTTTAAAATTCCCGATAATAAATTTGTTGTTCCAGAAGAATAATTCCAAGATTTATTTGGCTGACCAACCAATGGTTTGTTTTCCTGCATCTTGGTCATATTTCTCTCTAAAAATAACATTTTAGTTGCGTCTGAAATCTCATCATAATTCTCATCCCATTCCAAACCAGAATTCATTTGTAATAAATTATTGATAGTTATGTTTTTTCGAGCATCATTTTGCCAAGATGTTATTGGAGCTTTTTCTAATACATTTATTTTTCCTTGATGTTGCATCACTCCAAAAACAGTGCTCAAAATACTTTTAGTCATAGACCATCCTAAAAATTTTGAATCTTTATTAAAACCATCAGCATATTTTTCAGCTATAATTTGGTCTTTATGAATTACAACAACCGCTCTTGATTTATATTCTTTTGTAAAAATTGAGCTTACAGATTTATTTAGTTTGTAATAATCAATTTTTTTGAAAAATAAATTATTTTGTTCACCACTTCCATAAGGAAAAGAAGTTTTGTTATCTGGTGGTAATCTTCTAGGTGAATAATATGCTGCTGTTTCATCATCTTCCTCTAAAGTTAAAACACTACCTAAACCTTTTCTGATTATTGCTTTTCGCGTTAATAATCCAAAAACAGATGATATTGCTGTTTTTGTTTTTAGATTAACTTTATCTGAAGCTAAACTAACAGGTGAAAAATTGTTATCTGTGGTGTCTGTAAACGCTAAAGTTCTTTTAGCAACAAATACTGATGAGGCTGTATTTTTTGCCGAATAACCTGCCAAAATGTTCAACTTTGAATAATTATAAATTACTACAATTAAAACAGCAACAAGTAACAAAAGAACAATTCGTTTCAAATATTTCATAAAGACTAAATTTTAGTTATGTAAAAATAAGAAAATGATATTGAGAATTTTACCACTTTACAAAACCAACCTTTATATTTGTATTATAAATTGACTTCGTATGATAAATGTTGATAAAATTCGTGAAGACTTTCCTATTTTAAAAGAAACTGTTCATGGCAAACCTTTGGTCTATTTTGATAATGCTGCCACTTCACAAACTCCGCAAATAGTTATTGATACCATTGTTGATTATTATATTAGTTACAATGCAAATATCCATAGAGGTGTCCACACATTAAGTCAAATTGCTACAGATAAATATGAACAAGCACGTATTAAAATTCAGAATCATTTTAATGCAAAAGAAGCGTATGAGATCATTTTAACTTCGGGTACAACGCATAGTATTAATATCGTTGCTGCCGGTTTTGTTTCACTTATAAACAAAGATGATGAAATTATCGTTTCCGCCTTAGAACATCATTCTAATATTGTGCCTTGGCAAATGTTATGTGAAAAAACAGGTGCTATTCTTAAAGTAATTCCAATGAATGAAGATGGTTCTTTAGAAATGGAATTGTATCATAATTTATTAAATGAAAATACAAAATTAGTTTTTTGTAATCACGTTTCAAATGCATTAGGAACTCTAAATCCAATAAAAGAAATTATTGATGCTGCGCACAAGGTAAATGCTGCTGTTTTGATTGATGGAGCTCAAGCAACACCTCACATTAAACCAGACGTACAGGCTTTAGATGTAGATTTTTACGTAGCTTCTGCTCATAAATTATGTGGGCCAACTGGAGTTGGATTGTTATACGGAAAACAAGAATGGTTAGAAAAACTACCTCCTTATCAAGGTGGTGGAGAAATGATAGAAACGGTTTCATTTAAAAAAACTACTTATGCAGGATTACCTCATAAATTTGAGGCTGGAACTCCAAATATTTGTGGAGGAATTGCTTTTGGTACTGCTATAGAATATATGAATTCAATTGGATTCAATAATATTGCATCTTATGAGAACGAACTTTTAGAATACGGCACACAAGAACTTCTAAAAATAAAAGGGTTAAAAATTTACGGAGCTACAAAAGAAAAAACAGCGGTTATTTCTTTTAATGTGAATGAAATTCATCCTTACGATATTGGGTCTATCTTAGATAAATTAGGTATTGCTGTGAGAACAGGACATCATTGTGCACAACCAATTATGGACTTTTATAAAATACCAGGAACCATAAGAGCTTCTTTTTCATTTTACAATACAAAAGAAGAAATAGATGTTTTAGTAAATGGTGTAAAAAGAGCTGTACAAATGCTTTCTTAGTTCTCCTGGTAATTTTTATATATTAAAAAAGGTTCTGCATGCAGAACCTTTTTTAATATATAAAATTAATAATACTACCTTAAGGCAGGATTGTAATTTGTTGGATAATCGTCTGCTTTTGCTAAACCATTTGTTGCTGTTCTAAAGTTAGAACCAAATTTATCGTCTATCGCTCCTAAAATTCTATTTGCCATTAATGCATATCCTCTTCCTGTAAGGTGAATCCCATCTAAACTAACCAAACCTCCGGTAACTAAACTAGTGGTTATAGTATAGTTGTCAAAAACAATACCTCCAGAAGCTTCTCTTAAGATAGCATTTAGATCAACAAGAGCTACATTATCATTTGAGCTTGCTACATCTGTGATTGTTGCATTGTAAGCTGCGGTTGCCGCACTAATACTCGCTAATTCTGAAGAAGTTACCACCCATTGGTCTGCTAAGGCCACTCCTACTCCATTGACAGATAATGGATTACTCGGGTCTGCTAAAGTTCCAATAAATGCAGAACCAGGTAATACTAGTAAATCTTCTTCTGTAGTTTGTCTTAGTTGTTGTAAAGCGCTAAAAGCAGGATTTAATGCTCCTAAATCAGTTAGACTTTCATCTATAATTACTACAGGGTTTTGACCTACAGCAAAGCTAATAGTTCTTTTTGCAACTTCTGCATTTGCCATATCTTCTGAGATTACATTTAAAGCGACTAGTGCCCCAAATGCTTGTTGAATTCCAGTATTATAATCTGCATAAGCGCCATTTACTGCAGTTGCAGTTGCTTCATCCATTGGAATTGGATTATAAGGAACTGTAGTAAAATATGGTAATAACGTAATATCTGGTACTGTTGCAATTACTCCTTTTGAACCACCAGAAGTCATTGTCGTAACCATACTTTTAAAAACTTGATCAAAAACTAACGGATTTGTGATGTCATTAGAGCCATAAGTGGCTGGATCTAAATTTCCTGTTGGATTTGTTGCTGAAGGAGATTGATCTACCCCAGAACCTCCTGAAGTAGCGTATCCTAAAACATCATTTCCACCAACTTCAGATAATGTAAAAAATGTTGGACTTTCTGCCATAACATCCCCTAAAACTGTAGCTCCGGCACTTGAGGCCATTCTTGCATAATAAGGGTTTGCTGAACCTGCCAATATACCTGCTGGATTTCCATAACCAGGTGCTACTAAATGAAAACTTTTTGCGCCTGGAACGCCGTAATTATTAAACGAAGAACCCTCTGCACGATCTACCAATCCTGTAGTAGGTAGTGCTTCTAAACGAACAGGGCCGGCACCATTAAAGTAAAGTCTTGGGGCTTGTATTACATTACCTCCAAAAACAAAACCACCAATATTATCTTTCATTAAAGGCTGGTTAAAGTCTGCACCAAACTTAGAAGCTAAAATATTTGGAAAAGAATTTTCCTGTGCTTTTGTAAATAATGCTCCATCTGTATAACCTGCTGTAAAAGAAGCACCTAAAGCAATATATTTAGAGAAATCTAAATTATTAGTGTTTAATTGTACTACTGGCATTACTGGAGCTTCGATGGGATCAAAGTCTGTATTCTCTTCACAAGACATAACGCCTAATGATAAAAGAAACAATGCGATGTATTTATAATTTTTCATATAATATGTTCTTTTTAGTTATTAATTGTCCAAGATACGTAGTACTGTGAACCTATAGCACCAATACCAGGAGCACTTAAATATTCTTGTCCTGTTAGATTTGCTCCTCCAATTTTAAAGATAGATTTTATAGAAGGAACAGCATAATTAATTTGCGCATCTAAAACGATTCTTTCACCGATAACTGCGTCTACAAACGTAGATTCCCATAAAAATTCATCTTGCCACCTTGCATTAAAATTAAAGCCAAAGTTTTTAAATAAATTTGGTTTACCAAACTGTAATTTTAGTTTGTGCTCTGGTGTATTAAACCCAGCCTCAAAACCTGGATCAGATGCTTGGTCAAAATCAAATTTCGCATACGTATAATTTACGCCCAAATCAAAACCATTTAAAACTTTCGTGTTTAAACCTAATGTAGCTCCGTAAGAGCTGATATCTGCTTTTGTATTTGTATAAACTTGAGCAACTTTAAAAGCGTTATCAGTACCACGAACAAGGACGTTTTTATTGGATATAAAGTCTTCATATTTATTGTAATACACACTTAAATCTACCGTTACTCTAGATGATCCTGGATTTACCAAGCCTCTATAACCTACCTCAAAGGCAGTTACTTTTTCTGGACTTACTAAATCTATATCTGCTGCCACCGTACCTCCACTTTCTGTAGTGAAAGAGTTCTCATACGCATCTCTAATACTTAAAGATTGTATAACACCATCAGCTCCTAAATATTGTACACTTTTATCTAAATTATCCGGTGCAGATCCCACTAAAATTGCGTTACCCACATCTAAACCAATATACTGATCTTGTGTAGTTGGATTTCTAAAACCTGTTTGAAAAGAAGCTCTAAAATTTTGATTTTTATCTTCTCCTGCTGCATATGCAAAAGAAACTCTTGGAGAAAAATTACCATCAAAATTTTGCGCCTTGTCATAACGAATAGATGCTGTTACTTTTAATCGATCTTCCTCTAAGAATTTTTTTTGTGCTTGTGTATACACACCATATTCGTCATAATTTATGGGTCCATCAGCATCTGTAAAGATATTTCCAAAAGAATTTAAAGAATATCTTCTATAAGAACCACCTACTTGAATTTCTGCGAAATCTACTGCATCCTTAAGATTGTAATTTACATCTGAATGGTATAATTTAGTTTGATCTCTAAATTTTGAACCTGTTAACAAATTAGGGTCTGAGGTAACTTTGTCTAAAGCTTCTTTAAAGCCATCAGTACCTGGAATTAAACGATCTCTATCTGCAAAAGCTCGTGCAGCAGCATGACTAGATGCCGTTACTCCTGGAACAGAACCAAGGTAAGCTCCCGCATATTCTGTAAACCATTTGGTATCTGAACTCCACGCTCTATTTACATTTATAGCAGCGAATAAGGTGTTGTAAGAGTCTCCAGCGTCTTCACTGGTAACATATCCTCTTACAAAAAAGTTTTTTCCTTTTACCTCTAGTTTATGTTGTTGTAGTAAAAAGTTTTGAATACTATACTTTTGACCACCTAAGTATTGAGTGGTTCCCGTACCTGCTTTAGAATTCCAGATAAGTTCTAAACGATCATCTCCAAAAGGTCTGTAATTTAGAGACCCTCCAAACTTTACGCTTTTCACTCCATAATCCATTAAATTTCTTTCATCATAACCAGTTCTACTTACCCTACCAATAGCGGGCCCTAAATCTGTAGCCACAACATCTCCATAAACATTCACACCATTGAAGTCATTTACAGAATTTCTATCACCAGGCGCTAATACCGCTCCTCTAATTCCCGCAGTGGTATTTCTATAATCGGTAGCAACCCAATCTGTAGCTTCTAGAACAGATAGTGTAGCTTTTGCCGCCAGTTTATCAGAAAAAGCATACGCCATTCTAATATTAAAATCTGTGAATTCATTGTTTCCACCAGCTTCTTGACTCGTAATTCCTCCTTTTAAAGAAACACTAATACCTTGATCGTCAAAAGGACTTTTACTTGTCATAAACATAATACCATTAAAGGCATTTGCTCCATATAATGCGGATGACGCACCTGGAAGTAGTTCAACGGTATTTACGTCTAACTCAGACATTCCTAATAAATTACCTATCGCAAAATTAAGTGCTGGGGAAGAATTGTCCATCCCATCTACTAATTGCATAAAACGAGTGTTTGCAAACGTTGCAAAACCTCTTGTATTAACTGACTTAAAGGTTAAACTATTAGTATTGACATCTACACCTTTGAGATTTTCTAAACCATCATAAAATGATGGAGCAGAAGTGTTTTTAATTGCTCTAGCATCCATTCTTTCTACCGTTACCGGTGACTCCATAATACGTTCTGGAGTTCTAGAAGCCGAAACTACAATTTCGTCCAAAGAAGTTTCGTTTTCAACCAATTTTACCTCAACTTTCTGGTTGTTTTCTGTTATTTCTACTTTAGCTGTATTAAAACCTACAACAGATACTTCGATTGTAAAAGGCGGTTTGTCGGCAGCTTTTAACACAAAATAACCGTCAAAGTCCGAATTTGTTCCTACGGCTTTTCTAGAAATCTTAATATTGGCCCCAGGAATTAATTCTCCTGTTTTTGCATCTTTAACTGTACCTGAAACAGTGGTTTGGGCAACCATTGCGACACTACTAAAAGCTATAAATGCAAGAAATAAAATCTTTTTTCTCATAATTTGAATTGTTTGTTAGCTTAATGCAAAGTACAATTTTTTTTAAATAATTCAATAAATAGGTTTCTTTTTTATGATTACAATAAAATATAAGGGTGTTAATCAAAATAATAAAAGGAAAAAAGGAGTCTTCCAAATATTAACATAAACAACTAGATATTGTACATTTGCATTTCTTTAATTCCTTTTTTAGTTGAACACAATTCAAAATATTTCAAATTTTACTACCTCAGAAAAAACCTTCGTTACTATTGGCACTTTTGACGGTGTGCATTTTGGGCATCAACAAATTATTGAAAAACTAGTTTTAGAGGCTAAAAAAGCAAATAAAAAGTCCGTATTACTTACTTTTTTTCCACATCCAAGAATGGTTTTGCAAAAAGATAATTCTTTAGAATTGATTAATACAATTGATGAGCGGACTGAACTTCTTGCAAAAACAGGGTTAGATTACTTAATTATTCATCCTTTTAGTAAAGAATTTTCGAGAATGACCGCTTTAGATTTTGTACGAGATATTTTGGTTAATCAACTTAATATTTCAAAATTAATTATTGGTTATGACCATCATTTTGGCAAAAACAGAGAAGGAAATATTATTCAATTAACAGAGTACAGCTATTTATACGATTTTATTGTTGAAGAAATTCCTGCTCAAGATATCGATAATGTTTCTGTTAGCTCCACGAAAGTAAGACGCGCTCTAGCAGAAGGTAATATAGAAAAAGCCAACAACTACTTAGGCTACAATTTTATGCTAAGTGGTATTGTTGTGAATGGCAAACAATTAGGCGGGAAAATTGGATACCCAACAGCAAATCTAGATATAAGAGAATCCTATAAATTGATTCCTAAAACAGGGGTTTATGTTGTAAAATGTACGATAGATAAAAAAGTAATTTTTGGCATAATGAATATTGGTAATAGACCCACTTTAGATGGCGGTTACCAAACCATTGAAGTTCATTTTCTTGATTTTAATGCTAATTTATACAACAAAAGCCTTACCATAGAGTTGCTTCATTTTTTGCGTGATGAAAAAAAGTTTAATTCAATTGAAAATTTAATTCTTCAAATTAGAAAAGACGAACAAATTGCAAGAAATTACCTAATAAATAATTTATAGTTTATTCAACTTCATTTCCCGAAGTTGTATTTTACCTGCAGGACTGTTAAAGAAATACCACTTAAAAAAGGAAAAAGTACCTTAAACGAAAAGTAAATCCTTTTAGAAACATTAAAAAATAATTGTTCTTTTTAATGTATTTTTAGTGTACCACTATCCTTCTTTTTTTTATTTCTAATTTCATGGTAAATACATCGCACAAATTATATATTTGCAATTACAAAATTCTATAGAAATGTTACAAGTACAATTTATTAGAGACAACAAAGAAACTGTTTTAGAAGGATTAGCAAAACGTAATTTTGTAAATGCTGAGATTATAGTTGAGCAAGTTCTAACTGCAGATGAGGACAGAAGAAAAACTCAGGTGGAGTTAGATGATACCTTGGCTGAATCTAATAAACTGTCCAAAGAAATTGGTGGCTTTTTTAAATCTGGAGAAATACAAAAAGCCAATCTTTTAAAAGAAAAAACAAGTCAGTTAAAAGAAAAATCTAAAGAACTTGGAGAGCGCTTAAATAATTTTTCGGAAGCTTTACAAACCTTATTATACTCGATTCCAAATATTCCTCATGCTTCTGTTAAAGCAGGAAAATCTGAGGAAGATAATGAAAATATTTTTAGTGAAGGAGCGATACCTGACTTAGGAGAAAACGCACTTCCTCATTGGGAATTGGCAAAGAAATACGATATTATAGATTTTGAATTAGGAAATAAAATTGCTGGTGCTGGTTTTCCTGTTTATAAAGGAAAAGGAGCAAGAATTCAGCGTGCCTTAATCAACTATTTTTTAGATAAAAATACAAAAGCTGGTTATACAGAAGTACAGGTGCCTCATTTAGTAAATCCGGACTCTGCAACTGCAACAGGGCAATTACCAGATAAAGACGGACAAATGTATCATGCTAAAGTAGATGATTTATATCTAATACCAACCGCAGAAATTCCTATTACAAATATGTACCGTGGAAACTTATTAAAAGAATCAGAGTTTCCAATAACAGCTACAGGTTATACGCCTTGTTTTAGAAGAGAAGCAGGAAGTTATGGCGCACACGTGCGTGGTTTAAATAGATTACATCAATTTGATAAAGTAGAAATTGTACGAATTGAACATCCAGATAATTCTTACCAAGCTTTAAACGGAATGGTAGAACACATAAAAGATATTTTAAGAGAATTAAAATTACCTTACCGAATTTTACGTTTATGTGGTGGTGACACTGGTTTTACTGCTGCACTAACTTTTGATTTTGAGGTATTCTCCACGGCTCAAGATAGATGGTTAGAAATAAGTTCTGCCTCAAACTTTGAAACTTTTCAAGCAAATAGATTAAAACTTCGTTTTAAGAATAAGGAAGGGAAAAGTGAATTTGCCCATACACTTAACGGAAGCTCTTTGGCTTTACCTCGTGTTTTGGCAGGGATTTTAGAAAATTACCAAACAGAAAATGGAATTAAAGTACCTGATGTATTGGTTCCTTATTGTGGGTTTGATATGATTAATTAAACGGTCTTAAAAGTATCTTTTTGTTTAATAAATGAAACAATATATAATACTCTTTCTCGATAGATTTTAAATGATTACAAAAGGCTAGTCATTAAAACGAAATCTAATTTGCAATTACAGCTAACATTAATCTTTTGTATTTATTCATTTCTAAAAGGGCTTCAAAATAAGCACTAATTTGTCCGTTTTTCATAAACTCTATTGAGTTATTTTTTGCTGTTTCGTATTGTGCAGAAAAAGTATTCATAATATTAAAATTTGATTAGTTATATATACTTTAGACAAGTTTCGTGCCAAAACGTTACAAAGAACAACTCAGAATTGTTTGCTTTAATAAAAATTTAACATATTACTTAAGTATCTTTGATTTTGATGAAAAATTTTATTTTCCTTATTTTTATTACTATCACAAGTGTTAGCTACTCTCAAAATGACTATTTATTGGGAGAAAATTATTATAGAGAAGGAGAATATGAAAAAGCTACTCAAATTTTCACAAAGTTATATTCTAAAAACCCTTTTAACACCTCTTATTTAAGTCGATTAATTTCTTGCTACCAAGAAACAGATCAATTTTTAAAAGCAGAAAGATTATTGAAATCTATAATTAAAAAGAATCCTAAACAGGGTTTTTTATACGTTTACTTGGGCTATAATTACGAACGACAAAAGTTAAAAGAATTAGCTCAAAAAAATTATAATTTAGCACTAAAGTCTTTAAACAAAAGCACTTCTTTTGGAGGAATTATCGGTCGTATTTTTAAAGATTATAACTTACTCGACAATTCCATTTTAGCATATGAAAAAGCAATGTCGCAAAATAAAAATGTTAATTATAGCTTTCAAATAGCCCAAATTTATGGTGAAAAAGGCGACTTCAAAAAAATGTTTGAAGCTTACATTAACCTAGTTGATAAAACGGAAACTTATTTAAATCTCGTTAAGAGGTACACTGGTAAATATCTCACTGATGACACTGAAAATGAAATAAACATTTTATTTAGAAAAACGCTTTTAAGAAAGTCTGCAAGTAACCCAAAAGATATCTGGAACGAATTGTTAAGTTGGTTATTTATTCAGCAAAAAGATTACGGAAAAGCACTAACTCAAGAAAAAGCTCTGTATCAAAGAAGTCTAGCAGATTTAGGAGCTATTTTTGACTTAGGAAAAATTGCTTTTGAAAATAAAAATTATGAAGAAGCTAAAGAGTGTTTTAACTTTATCAACCAAACGACAAAGCTATCAGAAGAAAAAATAGCAGCTAATTTACACATCGCTAAAATAGCAGTTGCCACCAATAATATTGGAGCTGACAACTTATTTGAATCGTTATTTAAAGAGTTTGGTAAAAATATATTGACTTTAAAATTACAAGTAGTTTATGCTGATTATTTAACGTTTTCAAAAAATAAGCCAAATAAAGCAAAAGCCGTATTAGAAAATGCGTTACAATTTTCACAATCGAAATTTGATAAAGCAAGAATAAAATTAAAACTTGGAGACATTTTAGTCTTTACAGGCAACTACAACAAAGCTTTAATTTACTTTTCTCAAATTCAGACACAACTTAAAAACCACGAATTAGCTCAAAAAGCCCGTTTTAAAGTGGCACAAACAAGCTATTTTAAAGGAGATTTTGCTTGGGCAAAAGCACAATTAAAAGTGTTGAAAGGATCTACAACACAATTGATTGCTAATGACGCATTAGAACTGTTTTTAACTATCACAGATAATGAACCTGTTGATTCTATAACATCTGGATTAAAACAATATTCAAAAGCAGCATTATTAGCTTTTCAAAATAAAACACAACAAGCAATCGATACCTTAAGGGTTATAAACAGAATATTTAAAGGGCAACCAATTGAAGATGAAGCGCTTTTTAAACAAGCAAAACTATTAATTAAGCAAAACAATTTTGACGCAGCAATTATAAATTTGGAAAAAGTAATTACCTTAAACCCCGAAGGTATTTTAATTGATGATGCATATTACGAATTAGCAGAATTGTATAAAAATCATTTAAAAAACACTGAAAAGGCATCAGAATACTATCAAAAGATTATTTTTGACTATTCTTCCAGTATTTTTTTGGTAGATGCAAGAAAAAAATATCGCAAAATTAGAGGTGATAAAGTTTAAAACACTTATACCTTTTTACAAACAAACACATAATTAAACAACATTAATGTACATATACAACGTAACTATAAATATTGATGAAAGTGTTCATTTAGAATGGCTTACTTGGATAGAAACTCACATACCTGAAGTACTAAATACAGGTAAATTTACAGCTGCAAAGCTAACTGAAGTTTTGGTAGATGAAGACATGGGAGGAAGAACTTACTCTGTACAATATTCGGCAAATACGAAAGAAGATATAGAAAACTATTACAAATACGATGCTGAACGATTGCGTGCTAAAGGTCTAAAAAAGTTTAGTGATAAAATGTTATCTTTTAGAACTGAATTAAAGTTGATAAAAGAATTTTATCCAACAAATATTAGTAATTAAAAAATGTCTAGAAAAGCATAAAACTAGAATCATGTCAGTTAAAGCAAAAAAACATTTAGGTCAACATTTTTTAACAGATGAAAATATTGCAAAAGATATTGCAGATGCTCTATCGGGCAACGGATATGATGATGTTCTAGAGATTGGACCAGGAATGGGTGTTTTAACAAAGTACTTATTGCCTAAAAAAGCAAAAGTCACTGTCATGGAGCTAGATAGAGAATCTGTTGTTTATTTAAATGATACTTTTCCTATAGAAAATATAAAATTAGATACCTCAACAGAACATTTTAACATTATTGAAGGCGATTTCTTAAAAAAAAGCATTCAAAATATTTTCAACAAAAAACAAGTGGCTATTATTGGTAATTTTCCATATAATATTTCTACCCAAATTGTTTTTAAAGCCATAGAGAACAGAGAATATGTTATTGAATTTGCAGGAATGTTTCAAAAAGAAGTAGCAAAAAGAATTGCAGAAAAAGAAGGAAGCAAAGTGTATGGAATTCTATCTGTTTTAACACAAGCTTTTTTTGATGTCGAATACTTATTTACTGTTCCTCCAACTGTTTTTAATCCACCACCTAAAGTAGACTCTGGTGTAATTAGGCTTGTTAGAAAAAAAGATTTCTCGTTACCTGTTGATGAAAAACTTTTTTTTAGAGTGGTTAAAGCCGCTTTTAATCAGCGAAGAAAAATGCTACGTTCTAGTTTAAAATCTTTTAACTTGTCAGACTCTTTAAAAGAAGAATCCTTTTTTACAAAAAGGCCAGAACAATTATCTGTAAATGAATTTATAGAACTGACAAAAAAACTAGCAGAAAATGGCATTTGAAATCACAGATAAATTTATAGAACAACTATCCGATGTTATTAAATCTAATGATGACAAGGCAATTACTTTATTGTTTGAAGAAGTGCATTATGCGGATATTGCAGAGGTTTTAGACGAAGTTAACTTTGAGGAAGCTATTTACATCATAAAACTCTTGGATAGCGAGAAAACTTCCGAAATTCTTATGGAATTAGACGAAGATATTCGTGAGAAAATCTTACAAAACTTATCTACTAAAGAAATTGCAGAAGAGGTTGAAGAAATGGATTCTGATGATGCTGCAGACATTATTGGGGAGCTTTCGGAAGAACGTCAAGAGCGTGTAATTTCAGCGTTAGAGGATGATGAATTAGTTGCAGATATTAAAGAACTGCTTTCTTACGAAGAAGAAACTGCGGGCGCTTTAATGGCAAAAGAATTGGTTAAGGTCTATGAAACATGGACGGTTGCTGGTTGTATGCGCAGAATAAGAGGACAGGCGAAAGACGTTACCAGGGTTCATTCTATTTATGTGGTAGATAAAGAAGACAAGTTAATTGGTAGACTTTCCTTAAAAGATTTAATTATTGCCAAATCTGAACAAAAAATTTCAGAAATATATATCGATAAGGTAGACTCTGTAAACATAAATGAAGATAACGAAGAAGTTGCTAAAATAATGGCAAAATATGATTTAGAAGCAATACCTGTAGTAGATAATAACAATGTTTTATTAGGTAGAATTACCATTGATGATATTGTAGATCTCTTAAAGGAAGAAGCAGAAAAAGATTATCAAATGGCTGCTGGTTTAACACAAGATGTAGATTCTGACGATAGTATTTTTCAATTAACGAGAGCTCGTTTGCCTTGGTTATTTTTAGGCTTATTGGGTGGTATTGGTGCTTTTTTGGTAATGGAAGGGTTTCATGGCGTATTTTCAAAATATGTAGCTTTGTTCTTTTTTACGCCTTTAATTGCGGCGATGGCAGGTAATGTAGGAGTGCAATCTTCTGCTATTATTGTACAAGGTTTAGCAAACGATGATGTTAAAGGAAGTATAAATAGTAGACTGTTTAAAGAGATGTTACTAGCAGCTTTAAACGGTGTTATTTTAGCACTATTTTTATTTCTATTTGTTTGGGCATATCAAGGTAAAATAGATTTAGCATTAGCCATCTCTGTTTCTCTTGTTGTGGTAATTATTGTTGCTGGTTTAATAGGTACTTTTGTCCCTTTATTTTTGAATAAAAGAGGCATAGACCCAGCAATTGCTACAGGACCTTTTATAACTACAAGTAACGATATTTTTGGAATTTTAATTTATTTTTTAATTGCGAAACTTATTTTAGGCATATAAAAAAACCTTTCAGCTATGCTGAAAGGTTTTTTCCTTTTTCTCTTAACTTTTGATATAAAATTATATCGCAATTATTCCCTTTTCGAATAGTAGTTTTAATACTACACTACAAATTTATAACAGTTTATATAATTAAAAGTGTAAAAAACCGCAGTTTAAAATGTGGATTTCCGCAAAAACTAATCAATAACACCTAATTCTTTTGCTTTTAAAACTAAATCTGTATTATTAACTGCGTCTAAATCAGCTCTCAGGCCTCTTAATTTTGTTTCTATAGAACGAATTTTTAAAACAGAACCGTCTCCTTTTTTAATCACTCCCTCTAAATTTGCAAGTTTTGGATGGTTGGGAAGCTCTCTAAGTATTTGAATAGCTATATCATCCATTTGGATTTGAATAATATTTCTACGCATTATTTTCTGATGAATTTCATGCGTATAATATTTTTTATTTAGTAACATCTGATCAACAGCAAAACCTAATTCTTTGGCATCACATTTACTTTTTAATAAATACACATTGGGTTCTAAATTGCTAATTACATTAAACACTCTATTAGTTTCTGTATGCCCTGTAATTACACCTATTTTAATATCAATTTCATTATTTTTAATGGCCTTTATCAACTCTTCACCGCCATCTAAATTCGTATCTTTTGTAGAGTTATCAAAACTTAAATCCGTAAATAAAAGTTGAAACGGATTTGTTTTTAAATTGCTTTTAATTAACTGAAACGCTTCGTCACAATTATCTGTTGTAACAATATCAAAATCGCCTACATCCTTTAAAGAACAAAGCAATCCTTGTATTACAAGTTGATGATCATCAGCAATTAAAATTCTTATTTTAGTTTCCATTTTTAGGGATTTCAATTTTTATAGTTGTTCCTTTTTCTATCTCACTTTCAATAGAAAAAACACCATTAATATCTTCGATTCTTTCTTTCATATTTTTTAAACCTATTCCACTTCTCTTATCGGACAGATCAAAACCTTTTCCGTTATCAGAGATTGTTAAAAAAACAATATTTTTTCTTTCATTAAAATTTAAAACAACATTTTTTGCTGCTCCGTGTTTTTTAGCATTTTGTATGCTTTCTCTAACAGATAAAAATAATGTTCTTTTAATGGAATTGTTTATTTCTTGCCAATTGACAGAATCAATTTCTTCAACTTTCACTCTAAAACCAGTTTCAAAAAAATCTGAAATTAAATTAATAATCTGATCTTTAAAAAATACATCTTCAAAACTTTCACTACTTAATTGATGTGATAAATTTCTTACATTTTCTTTGATAATATCTAAACTATTAGCTTCTTCTGTTTGATTGTTTTTTTCCAATTTTAGATGCAACATTCGTAGATCTCCCGCAACCTCATCATGTAAAGATTTTGCTATTTTTTGACGCTCTTTTTCACGGACTTCAATTTGTTTCATTTTCGATTCAAAAACAACTTTCTTTCTTCTATTACGAACAATATTGGCACTAAAACCAATAAATAAAAAACTAACTCCTGCAAGTAGCCAGGCAATCACTTTTTGCTGTTGTTCTCTTTCTAATTCTAATTGTTTCTTTGTATTTGCTTCTTTTAAATTAGCGTTTTCTTTGTCTTTTTTATCAGTTTCGTATCTAACTTTAGCAAATTGGTTTTTTAAGTTTCTTTCTCTGGCAAACAAGCTATCGTTTAATTTTATATATTCCCTTAAATACTTTTTTGCAATTTTGCCTTTAGTTATTCTGGATAGCAAAATTAAACAGTCTAAAATTTGTTTAGTATTTCTTGTTTTTCTTGCTAGCACTAAACCTTTTTTTGCATGCTTTTTTGCTAAAGAATAGTTTTTATTCTTTAAATATACTTCTGCTAAAAAACTATGTGAAACACTTTGTGTATAAATATTTTTAGACTTAATTCTACTATTTAATACTATTTTATAGCCTTCTATTGCTTTCTCTATTTTTCCTTGTTCAAAATAAATAGAAGATAAGTTACCCAGGAGAATTTGGTATTGTGCTGGATATTTTGTTTCTAGGCTATCATAGCTTAACCCTTCTTTAAACAAAGTAGTTGCTTTTTTAAAATCTCCTTCATCTTTAAAGGTCATTCCAATATTGGTTGATAGGTTCAAAAAGTTTTTTTCTCTGTAATATTTTAAATTAATAAACTTATTTATTTTCCTTGCTTTTAAATAATAAACCCTGGCTTCTTTGGGCTTTTTTGTGTGAGCTAAGGCATTTCCTAAAGCTTGGTATAAAGAAATTAAAGTTCTGTACTCTTTAATAGGCTCTATATATTTTATGCCTTCAATCGCGGTTATTTCGCCACCTAAATAATCTTTCTCATTCAGTTGTAAATTTGCCATAGATAATAACTTTCTCCCTATTTCAATAGAATCTTTAAGATCGATATAAATATTTTTTGATTTGTGGAAATAATAAAAAGTACTATCTATATTATTTTTTATCTTAAGATTTAATGCTTTTAAGTGATAGGCTTTTGCTAATGAAAAAGAATCTTTCTTGAGTTGAAAATGTTTTAATAATTTATTTACGGAAAACGTGAGCCCTAAGGTATCTTTTCTAAAATAACTTTGTTTTGCGTATTCAATACTTGTATGCTTTATTAGTGAATCTATTTTTAATTCTTCAGAGAGTAGCACAGCTCTTTTTAAATATAAAAATTTGTCAGCTCCTTTAGCATTTTTTAAATAGAAAGAAATTGAATCTATCTTTTTGTCAATCTCACGTTTTTGAGAAAATAAAGAAATATTTACAATAAATAAAAGTAATAGTACATTTATCTTTGTTGGGAATACGCTCTTTAAATAATTGAATAATTGGGGTTTTCTCATCTTTACTATTGAAAAATCTTCAACATCGTCCAAATTTAAAAAAAGTTTTTCTAAAGTACTAAAAATAAGATTTTTAAATTAAAAGAAGTTATAATGTATTCATTTTTTGAAATAAGTCCCATAAAACAACTCCTGTAGTTACAGAAATATTCAATGAATGTTTTGTGCCTAATTGTGGTATTTCTAAACAAACATCAGCGGCATTTACAACTTTCTGCTGCACTCCTTTTACTTCATTACCCATTACTATTGCGTACTTTTCATTTTTCTTCGGATAAAAAGTATTTAGTTTTGTACTATTTTCCGTTTGTTCAATAGCCAACACTTTAACGTTTTCAGCTTTCAATTTTTCCACTATGGATAATGTATCTTCTACATATTCCCAATCAACAGATTCTGTTGCTCCCAAGGCTGTTTTATGAATGTCTTTGTTTGGTGGCGTTGCACAAATACCACACAAGTAGATTTTTTCAATCAAAAAAGCATCACTTGTTCTAAAAACAGAACCTATATTGTTTAAACTTCTAATATTATCTAAAACTACAATTATAGGTGTTTTTTCTCTTGACTTAAATTCATCAACTGTAATTCTACCTAACTCGTTATTTTTAAGTTTTCTCATAATTTGTGAATAATTCGCTAAGAACTAAAAATGAACAACTAATCACTTTTTTCTATCTTCGCAAAACTAACTGAAAATTTTTAAAAACTTGGCAAAACCAAAACCAAAAAAGGTAACTCCTTTAATGAAACAATACAATGCTATCAAGAATAGATATCCTGATGCAATGTTACTTTTTCGTGTGGGAGACTTTTATGAAACTTTTGGAGAGGACGCTAAAAGAGCAGCTGGAGTTTTAGGAATTACGCTAACGAAACGTGGTGCAGGAAGTGAAACAGAAACAGATTTAGCTGGTTTTCCTCATCACTCTTTAAACACCTATTTACCAAAATTGGTAAAAGCAGGAATGCGTGTTGCAATTTGCGATCAGTTAGAAGATCCTAAAATGACAAAAACCATTGTGAAACGCGGTGTTACAGAATTAGTGACTCCTGGAGTTTCTCTAAATGACGAGGTTTTACAAACCAAAACTAATAACTTTTTAGCGGCGATTCATTTTGATAAAAAACAACTTGGAATTTCATTTTTAGATGTTTCTACAGGTGAATATTTGGTGTCACAAGGAAATGCAGAATACATAGATAAGTTATTGCAAAACTTTAATCCAAGTGAAGTTTTAGTTCAAAAACAAAATAAACAGCAATTTTTAGAACTATTTGAAAACCGATATTACACATTCTATTTAGACGATTGGGTTTTTCAAAAGGAATATGCCCACGAAACTTTACAGAATCATTTTGAAGTTAAAAGCTTAAAAGGTTTTGGAGTACAGGATTTAAAAAATGGAATTATTGCTGCTGGAGCAGTATTGTATTATTTGTCTGAAACACAACATAATCAGCTAAAACACATTCAACATATTAGCAGAATTGCTGAAGATAACTATGTTTGGATGGACAGATTTACGGTTCGTAATTTAGAATTATACAACCCAAATTCTGTAAATGCAGTTACTCTGTTAAATGTTATTGATAAAACTATTTCGCCAATGGGCGGACGTTTATTAAAACGATGGCTAGCGCTTCCTTTAAAAAATATTGACGAAATTAAAAACCGTCATGAATTCGTAAAATTCTTTATAGACTCTGATAATTTTTCTCGAACTGTAACCTATCAATTAAAACAAATATCAGATTTAGAACGATTAATTTCTAAAGTTGCAACAGGTAAAGCATCACCAAGAGAAATTGTCTTACTAAAAGATTCTTTAAAAGCTATTCTTCCGATAAAAGAGGCTGCAGAAAAAAGTAAAAATAATGCTGTCAATAAACTAGGTAATCAATTACATACATGTACAGATTTAATTCAAAAAATTAATGAAACTTTGTTTGATGATGCACCTGTAAATGTAAATAAAGGAAATTCAATTGCTTCTGGAGTTCATCAAGAATTAGACGATTTACGCACAATTTCTAACTCAGGAAAAGAGTATTTAGACAACATGCTAACTCGTGAAGTTGAGCGAACAGGAATTACGAGTTTAAAAATTTCCTTCAACAATGTTTTTGGTTATTATATAGAAGTTAGAAATTCTCACAAAGACAAAGTTCCTGAAGAATGGATTCGTAAGCAAACTTTAGTAAATGCAGAACGCTATATTACAGAAGAATTAAAAGAATACGAAACCAAAATTTTAGGTGCTGAAGATAAAATAGCGAAACTAGAACAAGAAATATTTACTAAATTATTACAATATGTCATTCAATTTGTACAAATTGTACAAGAAAATGCGCAAATTATTGCAAAAATTGATTGTTTATTGTCTTTTTCTGTTTTAGCAATTGACAACAATTATGTTCGTCCTATTATGGATGAAAGTACTGATTTAGATATTAAAAACGGAAGACATCCTGTTATTGAAAAACAACTACCAATAGATCAAACTTATATTGCTAATGATGTTGTTTTAAATAGAAATCAGCAACAAATAATTATGATTACTGGACCAAATATGTCTGGTAAATCAGCAATTTTAAGACAAACAGCTTTAATTGTTTTATTGGCACAAATGGGAAGTTATGTACCTGCCCAAAATGCAAAAATTGGTATTGTAGATAAAATATTTACAAGGGTTGGTGCAAGTGATAATATTTCTATGGGAGAATCTACTTTTATGGTAGAAATGAATGAAACTGCATCAATTTTAAATAACCTATCTGAACGTAGTTTGGTTTTATTGGATGAAATTGGTCGTGGAACTTCTACTTATGACGGAATTTCAATTGCTTGGGCCATTTCTGAGTTCATACACGAGCATCCATCTAAAGCAAAAACATTGTTTGCAACGCATTATCATGAATTAAATGAAATGACTGCTACTTTTAAACGTATTAAAAACTTTAATGTATCTGTAAAAGAGCTTAAAGACACTATCATTTTCTTACGAAAATTGGTTTCTGGTGGTTCTAATCATAGTTTTGGTATTCATGTTGCTAAACTTGCTGGAATGCCAAATATGGTGATTCATAGAGCGAATAAAATATTAGCTAAACTAGAAAAAAGTAATAAAAACACAGAAGTAAAAGACGTTTTAAAACAAGAGCAACATGAAGAAATGCAACTCAGCTTTTTTCAGTTAGACGATCCTTTATTAGAAAATATTAAAGAGGAAATTCTTGCTACAAATATTGATACTTTAACACCCATTGAAGCATTGATGAAATTGAACGAGATTAAGCGAATGTTGATCAAAAAATAATGGTAAACAATTTAGAACAAGGTTTTTTTGGAATAGGAATTCAGAATGGAAAAACACCTGAAAACCTAGGTGTGTTATGGCGTTCTGCTCAAAATTTGGGTGCTAGTTTTATTTTTACCATTGGTAATCGCTATGCAAAACAAGCTTGCGATACTCACAAAGCAATTGGAGCGATGCCCTATTTTCATTACGAAAACTTTAATGATTTCTTTAACAATCTTCCTAAGGGAGCGATGTTAGTTGGTGTAGAATTAGATAAAAAAGCTGTACAATTAGAAACTTTTGAACATCCAAAACGTTGCGTTTATTTATTAGGTGCAGAGGACCATGGATTATCAAAAATTGCTATTGACAAATCGCATCATTTAGTGAAGTTTAAATCTGAATTGAGTTTAAATGTATCTGTTGCTGGAAGTATTATAATGTATGATAGACAGGCTAAATTGAATTTTAAAATTTAGAAAGTACTCATCAATAAATTTTAGCGGCAAACAGAGATACTTTAGCGTCTAAAACTAACTAAGATTAAACGAAAATTGGCGAAAAAGTAATTATATTTGCAATATGAAATCTATTCTTTTATTTATTAGTGGTCCGGAAATTATGGTAATTATGTTAATCGTAGTTATGGTTTTTGGTGCAGATAAAATTCCTGAAATTGCTAGAGGGCTAGGAAAAGGTATGCGTCAAGTTAAAGATGCAACAAACGATATCAAGAAAGAGATTAAGGATAGTTCTGAAAAACATTCTATCGACACAGATATTGCTAAAGACATTAACAAAGAAATTAGCAACGCAAAAGACAATATCGATGACCTTACCGGTCCTATCAAAAGACAATTTTAAAGCAAAATCTATATTTCTTCTAATGATAGAAGTTTATAGAATTAACTTCTGAAATTTATTTTACTCTACTCATCGTTAATCCATCTCTTATTGGCAAAAGAACGGTTTCAACTCTAGCATCCGCATTAAGCAATTTATTATATTCTAAAAGCACCTTTGTGTCTTTGTCTTTCGGGTTTAATTGTTCAACAACCTTTCCACTCCAAAGTACATTATCTGACAAAATAACTCCACCAGGATTCATTTTATCGATTATTAAATGAAAATAATTTATGTAATTAGATTTATCTGCATCAATAAAAACTAAATCAAATTTCTGGTGAATAGTTGGTATTATTTCTAAAGCATTACCTACAAATTGCTCTATTTGTTTTCTATAACCCGATTTTTCAAAATATTTATTCTGAACCGATTCTAGCTCTTCGTTTTTATCAACGGTAAAAATTTTTCCATCAGGATGCAGGCCTTCGGCTAAACATAATGCAGAATACCCGGTATAAGTTCCTATTTCTAATATATTTTTAGGTTGAATTAATTTTGTAATCATAGACAACACTCTTCCTTGAAAAGCACCACTTAACATCCTAGGGTTCAATACTTTTTGCCAGGTTTCTCTGCTTAATTCTTTTAGAATATCTGGTTCTTGTTGTGAATGTTCTACAACGTAATTATCAATATTTTCTGGTAAAAAATGCATAATAAGGGTTTCTTCAAAACTACAAAAAAACAGAATCCGTATCTGTATAAATTCCACTTCAATTTAGTTAAAAATTTAGTTTTCTAAAAACCATCAACATAGTTTTATTAATTAATTTTTTCTAACTCTTTTTTAAGAATCTCTTTCTCTTCTTTGCTCATACAAAACTTAGTTCCTTTGTAGTTTTTTGCATGCCTTTTGTACAATGTTGTAAGCATCGTATTTTGCTTTATATAAAGTGAACAAAATTTACATCCTAGAAAATGAATATTTAATTTTAATTTATCTAGCAATGTAGATGCACCATATTGATTTTTATTACATATAGATGTGGCTTGATCGCAAGTAATTTTTAATCTTTTAAACATTTTTTAGATATTAAACCAGTTATCTTCCATACATTTTCTAAGTTGTATTCTAGCTCTATGAATAATAACCCAAAAATTTGACGCTGTAATTTCTAATTCCTTACAAATTTCTTCTGTTTCAAAGTCTTGTATTGTCCTCATTCTAAAAACCATTTCATACTTCTTTGGTAAAGCCTCTATGCAAGCATCTAATTGGCTTTTTAACTCTTGGTTTTCGATTGATCTCTCTAAGTAATTATCCCAACTCTGTGGCACTCTTTCTTCTAACCAACTTCCTGAATTTTCACCATTATCATAAAAATTCGTGCGAACTTCTGATTGTCCTTTTTTAGAGTTTATTTTTCTATAATGATCAATTATCTTTCTTTTTAAAATAGAGATTAACCAAGTTCTCTCTGTTGACTTCCCTTGAAAATTTTTAGCAGATTTCAAAGCAGAAAAAAATGTATCTTGAACCAAATCTTTAGCCAAATTCACGTCATTTATACGAACTAAAGCATAATTATACATGTAATCTGCATAATTATCTACCCATTTGTCTGTATGTAATAAAACTTGTTTTTGTGTCATTTTAAAGATAGTACCAAATATAACTTTAATTTTATCATTAGTTAGTTCTCAATTTTTGTTGGCCTTACATCTATCAATTATATAGTGTTGCGTCTTTCATTATCATTATATGTCTAGCGCGAATTTACATCAAGGTTGCTAGAATATTAGATGTATAAGATATCAAGCTTTTTCTTACATTTACATTCTTATTAAAAACAAAAACTATGTCAACAGCAATCAAAGAATATAAAAAAGTTACTGTAAAATCTCTTATCGATATGAAGAAAAATGGAGAAAAAATTTCCATGTTAACTGCGTACGATTTTACAATGGCAAAAATATTAGACGGAGCTGGTATTGATGTGCTTTTAGTTGGCGATTCTGCGTCAAACGTTATGGCTGGTCATGAAACTACTTTACCAATAACATTAGATCAAATGATTTACCATGCAAGTTCTGTGGTAAGAGCGATAAATCGATGTTTAGTTGTAGTAGATTTACCTTTTGGTAGCTATCAATCTGACCCTAAAGAAGCTTTACGCTCTGCTATTCGAATTATGAAAGAAAGTGGTGGCCATTCTATAAAGTTAGAAGGTGGTAAAGAAATAAAAGAGTCTATAAAGCGAATTTTAAATGCAGGAATTCCTGTAATGGGTCATTTAGGTTTAACCCCACAATCTATTTATAAATTTGGAACTTATACAGTAAGAGCTAAAGAAGAAGAAGAAGCCGAAAAATTAATGGAAGACGCTTTACTTTTAGAAAAAATTGGTTGTTTTGCACTCGTTTTAGAAAAAGTACCTGCAAAATTAGCGCAAAAAGTTGCAGAAGCTTTAACCATTCCGGTAATAGGAATTGGTGCTGGAAATGGTGTTGATGGACAAGTTTTAGTTACTCATGATATGATTGGAATGACACATGAATTCCATCCTCGTTTTTTACGTAGATATTTAGATTTATATAAAGATATGACTGGTGCTTTTGAAAGCTATATTAATGATGTGAAAAGTGGTGATTTTCCAAACGAAAAAGAACAATACTAGAAGCTTTATTTAGCTATATCAAGAAAAGTGATTTATTTCGAATAATTACAAAAATGACATTGCCACAAAAAAGCTGATTTCGTTAAAAAATAATTCATTCACTCCGTTATTTTATGTTTTTCTAGGCTTTATGCTAATTACCTATCTTTAATTATGGCTTGATTTTTAGTCGTTAATCGATGGCTAACATCATTTTATCAAATCCGTTACTACTTATTTAATAAAATTAGAAACATAAGAAGCTACATTGACTCTGTTTTTGTAAAGTCAAAAAAAGAATAATACTAATGAAAATTTTACACTTAGATACAAATCACTCTCTTTTAATTAACCAATTGAATGACTTAAGTTATTCTAACGATGAGGATTATACTTCTTCCAAACAAGAAATCGAAAAAAAAATTCATCTATATGATGGTTTTATTATCAGAAGTCGTTTTTCTATTGATAGAAATTTCATAGACAAAGCAACAAATTTAAAGTTTATCGGACGCGTTGGGGCCGGATTAGAGAACATAGATTGTGAGTATGCACAAAGCAAAGGAATAGCTTTAATTGCGGCTCCTGAAGGAAACAGAAACGCTGTTGGAGAACATTCTTTGGCAATGTTATTATCTCTATTTAACAAGCTTAATAAAGCTGACAATGAAGTTCGTAATGGAAAGTGGTTGCGTGAAGAAAATCGCGGAATTGAACTCGATGGGCGAACTATTGGCTTAATTGGTTATGGGAATATGGGAAAATCATTCGCTAAAAAACTACGTGGTTTTGATGTTGAAGTTTTATGCTACGATATAAAAGCAAAAATGGGAGATGTCAATTGCAAACAAGTTTCGTTGACTGAATTACAAGAAAAAGCTGATGTTTTAAGTTTGCACACACCTCAAACTGAACTCACAAAAAACATGATAAATAGTGATTTTATCAGTGGATTCAAAAAACCTTTTTGGTTGATAAATACGGCTCGTGGAAAATCTGTTGTTACCAAAGATTTGGTTTTAGCCTTGAAATCTAAAAAAATTTTAGGTGCAGGTTTAGATGTTTTAGAATATGAAAAATCATCTTTCGAAAATCTTTTTTCTGATGATAAAATGCCTAACGCTTTTAAATACTTAATTGATTCTGATAATGTTTTGTTATCTCCTCATGTTGCTGGTTGGTCATTAGAAAGTAAAGAACGATTAGCACAAACAATTGTCGATAAGATTAAAAATCTTATAAATATCTTAAAGAAGTAAAAACGAAAACAAATAAAAAGTTCATCCATTATTCGTAATAAATAGTAAAAATGAAATTATTTTCTAATTACCCTGCAGAAGTTTTGATCTTACTCTTTTTAATTATCACTTTTGTTTTATCTGGATTTGAAAAAATATCAGATTGGAGAGGAACTATAGACTTTATAAAAAATCATTTTCAGAAATCACCTTTAAAAAACAATATTCCTCTTTTGTTAACCATTCTTCTAATTATAGAAATAATTGCATCAATTTTAATGGTAATTGGCGTATATCAGATTTATGTATCAGAATCGAAAGAAATTGCTTTAATGGGTATAGAACTTTCTGCGGTCAGTTTAATTTTAATGCTTGTGGGCCAACGTTTGGCAAAAGATTATTCAGGAGCGATGTCTTTAGCTGTCTATTTTATCATTACACTGTTCGGTGTATATTTACTAAATAGTTAAAACTTATTAAAAAATAATTACCATAAACAAATACTATTAAAAAAAGCTCTTAAAATGTTTGATTTAAGAGCTTTTATGATTTTATTAAGCACCTTATACATCTTAATAGACAAAAACACGTAAAACACATCTTAAAAGTGTTTTTAACACTTTTTAATCACGTAAATTAAGGACGAATACTCTGAAGTGCTTTTCGCTTTTAAATTTGACAAATAACCCCTGTAGATTGCTTTGATTGGATTCATTCTTCCGGTTTTATATTTTTCACTTAATAGAGAAACATAATAAGAATCAAACTTCATTGGTATTGTTTTTTCAACAATCATTTCTTCAGTAGCAAATATTTTATGAATTGATGTTTGAGAAAAATGCCAAAGATGTCTTGGGACATCAAATGCCGCCCAACACTCTTTATAATGCAATGCGTCGTAACTTTTATGATTAGGAACCGCAACAATTAACCTGCCATTATCAGAAAGCAACTTTTTTAATTTCAAAATATAATCAGATAACATTTCTACGTGTTCCAAAACATGCCAAAGTGTTATTATATCAAATTTTTTATCTTGAATCTTATCTAAGTTTTCTTCTAAGAAGACTCCTTTTTCTGCTGCAATATTAATAGCACTAATATTTGGTTCTACTCCAATTGTATTCCAACCATTATTTTTACAAACATTCAAAAAATCTCCAGTTCCCGCTCCAACATCTAAGATACTTTTTGTATCATTTTTAAAAGAATTAATTAAAGATAATTTTCTTTTTAAAGTATAGTTTTTTACAATTTGATATATTTTATCTAAGATTGATTTTTTACTATCTGTATGTGAAATATAATCTTCGCTTTTGTAATACTCTTCTAAGTTTACAGGAACAGGTGAAGTAACCAACATATCATAACTGGAATTAAACATGACTTCATATGTTTCTCCAGAAACTGTAAAATCTTTACAATTTAAAAAAGGCTCTAACCCATTATGAAGTTGTCTTTTTTCCCTCATATTTCTCTTTCTTTACAAAATGTTCCTCGTGGAACATTAGCTTTTTTTTCACAAATCACCTACCCATATAAACCAAAAGAACAGAAATATCACTCGGCGAAACACCACTTATTCTACTCGCTTGTGATATTGATGTAGGTTGTATTTTTGTCAACTTTTCCCTTGCTTCAAAAGAGAGAGATTTAACATTTTGATAATTAAATTTAGAGGGTATCGCAACATTCTCTAATCTATTTAATTTATCAGCATTGTTTTTTTCCTTTTCTATATAGCCTGAATATTTTAGATGAATAACAGCCTGTTCAATCACTTCCTTATCAATAGAATGTTCTTTTAAAAATACATTTAACTTCTCTATGTTTTTAAAATCAGAAAACTCTAGTTGAGGACGCGCTGCAATTTTATAAAGTTTCATAGATTGATTAATCAATGCCAAATTTTTATATTCTAAAATAGGGTTCATCTCTTCCATCTTGACACTTGTGTCCTGTAAAAACTTTATTAATAAATCAGCTTTTTCCTGTTTTTGCATAACACGATCTAATCTTTCTTGTGAAGCCAATCCTAAGTTAAAACCTATTGGTGTTAATCTTAAATCAGCATTATCTTGCCTTAATAAAGTCCTATATTCTGCACGAGATGTAAACATCCTGTAAGGCTCTTCTGTTCCTTTAGTGATTAAATCGTCAATTAACACTCCTATATACGCCTCGTTTCTTTTCAAAACAAAAGGATCTTTACCCTGAGTCTTTAAGGCAGCATTTACGCCAGCCATTAACCCTTGAGCTGCAGCCTCTTCATAACCTGTAGTTCCATTAATTTGGCCTGCAAAAAACAAGTTTTCTATTAACTTCGTTTCTAAAGAATACTTTAATTGTGTCGGTGGAAAATAATCATATTCAATTGCATATCCATATCTTAAAAACTTTACATTCTCAAAACCGGCAACAGAACGAATTGCTTTATCCTGAATATCTTCTGGCAAGGATGTAGAAAAACCATTTACATACATTTCGCAAGTAGTCCAACCCTCCGGCTCAATGAACATCTGATGCCTATCTTTTGTTGCAAATCGATCTATCTTGTCTTCAATAGACGGACAATATCTTGGACCTGTAGACTTAATTCTACCATTAAACATTGGCGACCTATCAAAACCTGTACGCAACAAATCATGAACATCTAGATTAGTATAAGTAAGCCAACATGAACGCTGTTTTTCTAAAGATTTAGTAGTTGGTAAATATGAAAACTTCTCCGTGACTTCATCTCCAGGTTGTTCTATCATTTTAGAGTAATCTAAAGACCTTCCATCCACTCGCGGCGGAGTTCCCGTTTTCATTCTTCCAGATTCAAAACCCTTGGCAACCAAATCTTCAGTTATACCTGTCGACGCACCTTCACCTGCTCTACCTCCTCCAAAACTTTTATCACCAATATGAATTAATCCATTTAAAAAAGTACCCGCGGTAATAACAACAGTCTTAGATTTTATTTTTAATCCTAAAGCAGTTTTTACTCCAATAATTTTGTCACCATCAAACAATAAACCGTTCACAGAATCCTGATAAAAATCAACATTATCAGTTTCTTCTAACATCGTCCTCCAACACTCTGCAAATTGCATTCTGTCAGATTGCGCTCTTGGGCTCCACATTGCAGGCCCTTTAGATTTATTCAACATTTTAAATTGAATAGCCGTCTTATCAGTGACAATACCACTATAACCGCCTAACGCATCAATCTCTCTTATAATTTGACCTTTTGCAATTCCACCCATTGCTGGATTACAACTCATTTGTGCAATATTTTGCAAGTTCATTGTAATCAATAAAGTGTGTGCTCCCATATTTGCAGCAGCAGCAGCAGCTTCACTTCCTGCATGACCCCCCCCTACTACAATTACGTCATATGTTGTTGTAAATAAACTCATTAAAATATTGTTTCACGTGAAACTTTTATATGTATTTAGTTGATTATCAATTGTTTAATATTGGATAGTGCCGTATTCTCAGCATTTCTCATCTTAATTTTTTCTTCTTTAGACTTATCTTTATATCCCATGTAATGCAAAACCCCATGAATCATAACTCTGTGTAATTCATCTAAAAACGAGACCTTAAAATCTTTAGCATTATCAATTACTCTTTCAATAGAAATATAAATATCGCCACTAATCAAATTACCTAAAGTATTATCAAAACTGATAATATCAGTTAATGTGTCGTGCTGTAAAAATTCAACGTTTAACTTATGAAGATATTCATCATCACAAAAAATATAATTGATTTCGCCAATACAAAAATGCTCTTTCGACACAACATTATCTATCCAATACTCTAAAAGACTTTCACTTTTTAATTCAAAAGAAGTTTCGTAATTAAAAGTAATCATAGTTAATCTTTATTTTTGTCAGAAAAATAATCTCTGACTTTATTCTTATAATTTTGCTGCAAAGGTAATGATTGTCGGTTTAATATCTCTATTTGATTGTAAAACTGCTTTTTCGGCTGAATCTCCTTGATGCTTTTTCTCTCAAAGTCTTTTCGATTAGCCGTAGATTTTCGTTTTTTATCCTTTCCTTGTTCTAAAGCAGCTCTCTCTAATTTGAGTAATTCATAGTTAAGATTTTGCATTTTTTGAAATGTACCAGCATTAAAACCATTTTTTAATATTTCATTTTCTAAATCTTCCATTTGCCTTAATGCTTTTCTGGCTTGTGCATTCATTCCACTATTACCATTTTCAGATTGATTGATTTGCTCTTGTAGTTCTTGACGCAATAAACTTTGTTGTTTAAATATCTCATAGATTTCACCGTCCAAATCGTCTTTCGTTTTTTCGCCACCACCACCAGCATTCTCAGAACTTTCTCCCGGTTTATCTCCTTTTCCTTTTTTACCCTTCTCTCCTTTCTTACCAACCTTACCATCTCCTTTGTTCCCATCAGATTTTTGTCCAGGCTTCATACCTTTTTCCATTTTTTTTGATAATTCACCTTGTTTTTTAATTAAATCCGGTAAACTAAAACCTTTACCCTTCTTTCCCTTACCCATTTTCATAGACATTGAATTTTTCATATTAGTTAAAATATTACTTAAATAATGTGCTAAGTTGTTTACAGCAGTAATAACATAACGTTGATTTGAAACTCCATTAGTAAAACGATTTTCAGAGAAATTCTCTAAAGACAAATCCAAGTTATAATGTGTAGTAGATAAATCATCTTTAATTTTTGCCGAAATTTTAGGCAATCGCATAGACAATACATACAAACTATCATCTATATGCTCAAAATATGTTTTTAATTGATTTTGCATCTTTAAATCTTTGCCAAAATTTGGATGTTTTGTTGATGACTCATCAAACTTGTTCATTAATTCTTCTTGTTGAAAAGAAAAAACAAGTAGATTGTCTAAAACTTTGCGCAAATCATCCATGTTTTCCTCAATGGAATCACCCACCATTTGCATCATAGATTTTTGCATTTTAGCGCTCATCTCTTTCATCTTTTTAGATGATTTTTTTTGACTTGTTTTAGCATTAGATTTGTCGTCCTTCGAAAGATTCTCCTCTGCGTTATTTAATTCTTTATCAATATCGGATTTTTCGTCTTCCAAATCAGGAAGCTCCATGGGCTCTTTTAATTTCTCATTGTCTTTGTTAAGCTCTTCTAACTCCTTTTTAATTTCATCAAACTCCTTTTTAATTTGTTTTTGCGCATTTAAACCCTCCTCTTTTTTTAAAGCTAAATCTTCTTGTTTTTTAGAAAGTGCGTCAATCTTATTTGCAATTTGCATTGTTTTTTGCTCAACATAAAAGCGTTTGGTTAATTCTAAAATACGCTCTAAACTCCGTTCTTGCTGTTTATTTTGTTGTGCTAATTCTTTTGCTTTTTTTACTAAATCTTCTTTATTTAGTTTTTCTGCCATTTTCTGAATTTCTTCCAACAACTTTTGTTGTCTATCTTGCTTTTTAAGTTCCGCTATTCTCTTTTGTAATTCTTCTTTTTTTTCTTGAATATTTGGACTTTCATCCTTTTTTACGTCCAAGTTTTGTTGCAATTTTTTAGTTTGCCGTTGCATCATTTTATTATAATTATTCTGGCGTTCTACTAAGTTCTGAATCTTCTTTTTATCATTCCAGTTAATCTTCTTCTTGCCTTGTAGCTCTTTTTGAATTTTTTCGAAATCTTTATGCTGTTTCTGTTGTTTCTGAATAGATTGTTCAATATTGCTAATTGTATTTCTTTGTTCTAAAAACAATGATTGATCAATCTCTTTTTGTGTTTTCTGTCGATAATTAAAAACTTTACTTTTAGATTTTTTACTACCATTAAACCCATCATTATCGAATACCTGAAAATAAAATTCGTAATTTATACCTTCTAAAAAATCTAACCCCTCAGGAAACTGATAAAAAAAAGTTTGTATATTTCTTTTAGTAATGGGTAAATTGAGACTCTTTTGATCTTGCGGATTCGCAACATCATAATAAACAATCTGCAATTTTTTAATTCCGTTGTCATCAGAAATCTGACCAGCAAATTGTTTCGTTCCAAGAGAAATAGAATCAATATTAGATTGAACAGAAATTTTTGGGAATTCATCTCTTAATACATCGACAGTAAATTGCAGATTCTCGTAATCTTTTAATTTTTTATTGGATGATGAAATCTGATAATTAAGTGCATTCTTAATTCTTTGTGAATATTTAAAGTGATTGTCCGATGTCAAAACAAAAAACATTCTTCTACTATTGTTGATAAATGACAATGAATCTGTTTGACTAGCAATTACGTTCCAAGTAATTATAGTTCCCTCTGGAACTATTATATTCGTTGCATTTTTAAAAGTCTTATTTCTTTTTCTTAAATAATTAGGATATTTAAGATCTAAAGAGATCGTATTGATTGTGGGGGTTTTAATTACGTTGATAGTATAACTTTGAGATTTAATTCCATTGGATTCAATAAAAAATTCTAAAGGTTTTTGTACATCAGAAAACATGTAAGTAAAGCTTCCACTACCATTGTTTTGAAGAAAATATTGTTGATTTTCAAAATTAATTTTTGCTTCAATTGGCCTCACCTCGCCTACTACATTTACCAAAATAGAAATTGATTTACCTTGTATAACTTCTAATTTAGTCTTATCTATCGAAAACGAAAATGGTGCTGGCGGATTATATGCAGTTTTATGATTTACAACACGGTTTAAACTTTCAGTAATAGCTACATTATTCCCTGATAACATAATAGTTATCCAAATAAAAATAGGAATTATTGAGTATTTTAAATATTTTCTATTTTGCCTAAAATCTACCGCTCTCAAAAACGGAATTGGTTGTAATTCTTGTACTTTTTGTTCAATACTAGCTACCAATAAATCAGATTGATTATTACTTTGTTGAAGTTGTAAAACGTTTAGTAATTTATCTTGAACTTCGGGAAAATGACTGCCAATAATTTTTGAAGATTGCTCAAACGTAATTCCCTTACGCAAACCTATCAACTTAAAAATAGGGATAACAATAAAACGAATTAAAAGGAATGTTTCAACAAAGAAAAACACCCAAAAAAGAACAGTTCTTGCCGTGGGTTTTAACCACAAAAAATATTCTAAAAATACGGTGAAAAATAAATAAATAAATCCTAAAGAAAGAAATAAAATAGACCCTTTAATCAATTCACTAGTATAATATTTACGCGTAAACTGATGTAATTTATCCTCAATATTTTTAAATGAAACCATAATTAACTTTTAACAATATTATTTTTACATTGCTATACAATCGTACAAATCATAAAACGATTATTTAAAGTAATATAACTAAAGTTTTCAAAAATAACAGAAATAGATATAGTTTTAATTCCGTTTTATAATAAGGCATAAAAAACAGTCTTTTTTCTTTTCTCTATTTTCTATTATAAAAACTATCTTTGCGGCATTAAAAATATAAAAAATGGAATCTAATGTTCGCGTTCGTTTTGCACCTAGTCCTACTGGTCCTCTACACATTGGAGGTGTAAGAACAGCTTTATTTAATTATTTATTTGCTAAAAAATATAATGGAACTTTTGTCTTAAGAATAGAAGACACAGACCAAACACGTTATGTTGCAAATGCAGAACAATATATTATAGACGCTTTAGAATGGTGTAATATTCCTTTTGATGAAGGCCCGGGAAAAAACGAAAAGTTTGGTCCTTACAGACAATCCGAACGTAAAGATTTCTATAAAAAATACGCAGATAAATTAATAGAAAAAGGTTGGGCATACTATTGTTTTGATACCTCAGAAGCATTAGATGCGCTCAGAAAGAATAAGGAAGCGGAAGGAAAAACTTTTATATACAATTGGCATAATAGAGAAAATGGAAGTTTGGTTAATTCATTGGTTTTAACAAACGATGAAGTACAAAACAGAATTAATTCTGGTGAAAATTATGTAATCCGTTTTAAAACTCCACAAGATGAATTGCTTCGTATGGAAGACGAAATTCGTGGAAACATTAAAATTGACACCAACACATTAGACGATAAAATTTTATTTAAAGGAGATGGAATGCCAACCTATCATTTAGCAAATATTGTTGATGACCATTTAATGGAAATATCTCACGTAATTCGTGGCGAAGAATGGCTACCTTCAATGCCTTTACATATTTTATTGTACAGAGCTTTTGGATGGGATGCTCCAAGGTTTGCACATTTACCTTTAATTTTAAAACCTGTTGGTAAAGGAAAACTAAGTAAACGTGATGGAGATAAACTAGGATTCCCGGTGTTTCCTTTGGAATACACAAATGAAGTTTCTGGTGATATTTCTCGTGGATACAAAGAAGATGGTTATTTTCCTGAAAGCTTTATAAATATGCTGGCTTTCTTAGGATGGAATCCTGGAACAGAACAAGAAATATTCTCTTTAAAAGATTTAGTAGAAAATTTTGATTTAAAAAGAGTTAGTAAATCAGGAGCAAAATTTAGTCCAGAAAAAGCAAGGTGGTTTAATCAACAATACATGCAAACCAAATCTGATGTTGAATTAACAGATTTATACATGCCGTTTTTAAAACAAAAAGGAATTACTAAAAATAAAGATTTTGTATTAAATGTAGTTTCTTTAATAAAAGAAAGAGCTGTATTTATTGATGATTTTTGGGAATTATCAAGTGTCTTTTTTGAAACACCAACAAGTTATGATGCAAAAGCAAGTAAAAAAAATTGGAAAGAAGGAACTCCAGTGTTAATGAACGAATTAATTACAATTATTTCTTCCATTGAGGATTTTTCATCATCTAATACAGAAAAAGACATTAAAGCATGGATTACTGCCAAAGAAATTGGTTTTGGTAAAATAATGCAACCTTTACGCTTAAGTTTAGTCGGGAAATTAGCAGGTCCTCATTTATTTGATATTATTGAGATGATTGGTAAAGAAGAGGTTATTAAAAGACTTGAAAATGCAATTGAAAAACTATAAATTTTTAATTTTATTTAATTAATTATGAAAAAAATAATTCTACTTTTAATTTTAAGTTGCGCTTTTACTACTCAAGCTCAATATGGTAACAGGAATTTCAGAAATCAAAGACAGAGCCAAATACCACAACCACAGCAAGAGGCTCCAGAACCAAATTTTAATATAAAACGATATATCGGAATTGTTGTTTATGATATTGAAAAAACTGCTAAAAAATCAAGTGTAAAATTATCTTCTAAAGAAGGTAAAGAATTTTCTAAAGTATTAACGAAGTATAATAAAAATATCAAAGACATCACTAGAATAAATACATTTTTGTTGAGAAGCACTAAAGATATGATTGATAATTTTCAGAAATCATCTATGAAAAGTGGCGATTTTTCTAATCAATCCAAAGTTCAGAAAAAAATGGAAGAAAATCTAAAACCCATTTTAGAAACACTTAAAGTTGAAGATTTAAAATTAAACACAACAATGAAAACATTACTTTCTGAAAAACAACATAAAAAATGGATTAAATACAATAAAAAAATCTTCAAAACTTTTCCGGAAGACAATTAATAGAGAAACAATTTAATTAAAAACCCTGTAAAATTTAAGTTTTACAGGGTTTTTGATTTTATAATATGTAAAATTAACCACAAATATCGTATCGTAAATAACTACTGAAATTCAGTATCTTTACAATAAATCAATTAATCATAAAAAAAACTATGAACTCATTATTTATTGTACTAATAGTACTAGCTCTATTAATCTTATTTGCATCATATTTTATTGTTAAACAACAAACAGCAGCAATTATCGAAACCTTTGGTAAATTTACAAGTATACGTCAATCTGGTTTTCATTTAAAAATACCAGGTGTACAAAGAATAGCTGGAAGATTAAGTTTAAAAATACAACAATTAGATGTTATTATAGAAACAAAAACTAAAGATGATGTTTTTGTTAAAATAAAAGTTTCTGTGCAATACAAAGTAATTAAAGATAAAGTATATGATGCTTTTTACAAATTAGATTATCCACATGATCAAATCACTTCTTATGTTTTTGATGTAGTAAGAGCAGAAGTTCCTAAAATGAAATTAGATGATGTTTTTGTTAAGAAAGATGATATTGCAATTGCAGTAAAATCTGAATTAAATGAAGCAATGATGACTTATGGTTACGATATCATCAAAACTCTAGTTACCGATATTGATCCAGATGCTCAAGTAAAAGAAGCAATGAACAGAATTAATGCTGCTGATAGAGAAAAAACTGCTGCACAATACGAAGGGGATGCGCAACGTATTTTAATTGTAGAACGTGCTAAAGCAGAAGCAGAAAGTAAGCGTTTACAAGGTAAAGGAATTGCAGATCAGCGTAGGGAAATTGCACGTGGTTTAGAAGAATCTGTAGAAGTCTTAAATAGAGCGGGAATCAACTCTCAAGAAGCATCTGCATTAATTGTAATTACTCAACATTATGATACTTTGCAATCTATCGGTGGTGATACGAATAGCAACTTAATTTTACTACCTAATAATCCTAACGCAGCAAGTTCTATGTTAACGGACATGGTAGCAAGTTTTGCAGCTACAAATCAAATTGGTGAATCTATGAAAGCTGCAAAAAATAAAAAAGAATAATTAATATTATAAATTAAAAAAACTCAATTTGCGTAATACAAATTGAGTTTTTCTTTTTAATAAAGTATTCTTAAATTACTTTTTTTCTTCTATTTTCTCCTCAGAATTATCTTCTTTAGAAGCATTTTTAAACTCCTTAATTCCGCTTCCTATTCCTTTCATCAATTCTGGAATTTTTCTTCCACCAAATAATAATAAGACAACCACTAAAATTATAATAACTTGAGGGCCACCAATAAATCCAAAATATATAACTAAACTGTTCATTATTCTTTATTTTAAGATACAAATATACGAAAAAGGTTATTACAGCATATTACTTTAAAAGATACTAGTCTCTTTTTTGTATTATTCCACCAATTACTTTTTTATCTTTTACAAATTCTGGATTTCCTTTATAAAATATAGATCCACCAAAACTTACTTTAGCGCTTAAAGTTTTTCCTGCTAAAATTTCTGCTTTTGCTCCTGTACCAGCTTTTACGGTTGAATTTCCTAAAGTTTGCATTCCATAACCATTGTAAATACCATATAAATCTACATCTACTTCTTGGTTCTCTGTTGTACCTGTTAGTTTTATCATTCCGCCAGTAGAAGTTCTTACTATTAGATATTTTACTTTTGACGTTAGATTTATGAAAGCTCTTTCTTGTGAATTTACTTCTAATTTATCTTGATTAAAATCTTTACCTGTAATAGTGGCTCCTTCATTAGCATCAACTATAGCGATGTTTTGATTGTAATATAACTTTATTAAAACCTTACCGTCTGCTGCATTATTTTCTGGCTTTAAAGAAAAAGGTAATGATAATTTTAAAATATCATTCACATTTTTAATTTTAACCATTTCAGATTTTTCACCAGTTATCTCTAACCGTTGATCTGCAGATTTTATAAGTTCTACTTCTATTCCATTGTAAACTTTTAAAATTGAATAGTCTCCTAAATTTTTAGTTACGGCTGTTTGTGAAAATGTTACATAACTTAATATTAAAGCACAAATAAATATTATCTTTTTCATCTTTTTCATCATTAAATTAGCATTTTATAGATCAATAATTATAATATCATAAAGGTATTTTAGATCTTTTATTGTTAAAAAAAATATTTACTTAACTTTTTAACATTAAAATTAAGTAAATATACCAAATCTCTCTTTACTGGAGATACATCTTTTCACAAAATAATTTGCCAAAAATCTAGTTTTCTATTAAAGTAAAATCTAAATGTTTACGCTCTAAATCTGCGTTTTTTACTCTTACCACAACATCATCTCCTAACTGATAAATATGTTTAGTAGATTGACCAACTATTGCATATTGCTTTTCATCAAAAACATAATAATCACTCTTTATATCTCTAATTCTAACCATTCCTTCGCATTTATTAGAGGAAATTTCTACATAAATACCCCATTCTGTAACTCCAGTAATCACTCCACCAAAAACTTCATCTTTGTGATCTTGCATGTATTTAACTTGCATATATTTTATGGATGATCTTTCTGCCTTTGAGGCTAATTCTTCTCTTTTAGATGAATGTTTACACCTTTCTTCATATAAATCTGCTTTAGGTGTATTTCCGCCATCTAAATAATGTTGGAGTAATCTGTGAGTCATCACATCAGGATAACGTCTTATAGGTGATGTAAAATGGCTGTAATAATCGAAAGCTAAACCATAATGACCAATATTTTGTGTCGTATACACAGCTTTAGACATAGAACGTATTGCTAAAGTCTCAATCATATTAGCTTCTGCTTTGCCATTTACATCATTTAATAACTGGTTTAGAGATTCTGTTGTTGATTCTTTAGACTCTGTATTAATCTTATAACCAAATTTACTGATGATATTTTGTAGAGAAGCTAATTTTTCTACATCTGGTTCATCATGTACTCGGTAAATAAATGTTTTGTTAGAGGGTTTATCTTGATGACTTCCAATAAATTCTGCTACTTTTCTATTTGCTAATAACATAAATTCTTCAATTAGTTTATTAGCATCTTTAGATGTTTTGAAGAAAACACCAATAGGATTTGCTTCTTTATCTAAATTGAACTTCACTTCTACTCTATCAAACGAAATTGCACCTTGTTTCATTCTTTTTTTACGAAGAATTTTTGCTAATTCATCTAATTTTAAAATTGCCTCTACAATTTCTGGAGTTACATTATAAGTTGCATTAATAATCGAAGTATCTAAAGGCATTGTATATGGCTGAATATCATCAGATAATTTACAATTTTCTATGATAGATTGTGCTTCTTCATATGCAAAACGTTGATCTGAATAGGTAACAGTTCTACCAAACCACTCACCTACTATTTGTGCTTTCTCATTGATTTCAAAAACTGCCGAAAAAGTTAATTTTTCTTCATTCGGTCTTAAAGAACAAACACCGTTACTCAACATTTCTGGTAACATTGGTACTACTCTATCTACTAAATAAACAGACGTTGCTCTATCATAAGCTTCATCATCTAAAATAGTTTTTGGTTGTAAATAATGTGAAACATCTGCGATATGAATACCTATTTCATAATTTCCATTCTCTAATTTTGTAAACGATAAGGCATCATCAAAATCTTTAGCATCTTTTGGATCTATGGTAAAAGTTAAATCTTTACGCATATCTCTTCGTTTAGAAATTTCTTTATCTGTAATTTCTATTGGTAAATTTTCTGCTTCCTGTTCTACCTCTGATTCAAATTCGTAAGGTAAATTATACTCTAATAAAATAGAATGCATTTCTGTATTATGTTCTCCTGGTTTTCCTAAAACGGTTGTAATTTTTCCAAAAGGATTTTTTGAGTTTTGTGGCCAATCTGTAATTGTTGCTTGCACTTTATCTCCATCTTCTGCACCATTTATTTTATTTTGAGAAATAAAAATATCTGCATACATTTTATTATTATCAGGTATCACAAAACCAAAATCTTTATTCTTTTGCAAAACACCAACAAATTCTGTTTTTGCGCGTTCCACAATTTCTACAACATCAGCTTCTAATTTTTTGCCACTACGCTTTTTATACACATAGGCTTTAACAATATCATTATGTAAACCTTTACCTAAATTAATATTAGGAATAAAAATATCGTTTTCATAGTCGTCAGATATAAAATATCCATTACCGTTTGAAGTAACATCTAAAGTACCAATAGAATATTTTCTATTAGTATTAATTTGAAATTTACCCCTATCTACTTCTTTAATTTTTTTAGTTGCAATTAATTCTGCTAATTTCTTTAATACTTGTGTTTTTCCATCGGTATCAGAAATCTTTAATTTTGCAGCAATTTGTTTATAATTATAAAATTTATCACTGTCTTTATTTAAAATTTTAAAGATATCTCTAGTTAAATTTTTTATTACTCTACCTTTCTTTTTAAATATCTTTTTTTTCTTTCTTGTCATTAATCTTTACTTGTTATTATATATTACCAAATTACAATTAAATACTAGATTTTAGAATTAAAAAATTGTTATCGATTGATTATTGTATTTTGGCTTTAATTTAATTATTTTTTATGTCTAAATCTTGGTTCATAATTGTAAATCCTTATTCTGGAAATCGTAATATTTCTGAGCAATGGAAAGAAATTCAACAATTATTAAAGACTAAGAAAATAAACTTTTCTTTTGCTTTTACACAGTTTTCTAAACACGAAATCGAATTGGTGGATAAAGCAATTCAAAATGGTTTTAGAAATATTATTTCGATTGGTGGAGATGGAACACTACATCATGTAGTTAACGGAATAATGCAACAAAGGTATGTAAAAACTTCTGATATAACTATTGCAGTGATTCCGCAAGGAACAGGAAATGATTGGATTAAAACTTATAACATACCCAATGATGTTAAAAAAGCGATAGAAATTATTTCTAAAAAGAAAACAATTTTACAAGATATCGGAGTTTTAGAAACTGAAAATAAAACAGTCTCATATTTTAATAATGTAGCTGGTTTAGGTTATGATGGATACGTTGTTAATAAGTTAAAAACATTAAAACGATTTGGATCTATTGCATATTTATTAAGTGGTTTAGCTGGTTTATTACTTTATAAAAAATCTATTTTTAAAATAATTTTTGATGATAAAATAATAGAAGTCAAATGTTTGATGATAATTTTTGGACTTTGTAAATATTCTGGAGGGGGAATGCAGTTTACGAAAGATGTAAATTCTTCGGATGGTTTGTTTGATATTACGATTGCTAAAAATCTAAATTTATTCGATTTAGTATTTAATCTTCCGAAATTATATTCTGGTAAAATAGTGAATCATAAAAAAATTGAAACTTACAAAACCAAAAAAATTAGAGTAATTCCGACAGATAAAAAGCCATTTATACAAGCGGATGGTGAGTTAATTGGAACAGGAAAAGTATCTGTTAAAATTATAAAAAAGGCTCTAAATTTTGTAATTAATTAAAAATCAATTTCATTTTTCAACAAAATTAATTACATTGATAATTTCATTATTTTAATACGTTAATAATACTGAAAAATTGTAACAATTTCTCAAATAAAGCGTCTTTATAGTAAGAGATTATAATTTAAAGATGAAGAAACTACATAAAATTTTTGCTTTATTCGCTTTTATATTTTTTGAGGGCGTTTTTGTTACCATAATAACCGTGAATACTTCATTAAATAAATCTGTACACTCTAACGAAACTGTAGATATTCAAAAAGATACTTTATATCTTTTTGAAGCAGAAAAGAAAGCGGTTTAAATTTTTTTTTAAGGCATCCTTCCCTATTCTGTTTTCACTATCACTTTCTCCTTTTATTAAAGATAAGATTTCTCTGGTTCTAGAGGAATTACTTAAGTGATTAAATAGAGTAAAATTTTCATTTTATTATTTTCGAAGTTTAACCTTTTTAACAGTTATCAACATTCTATATTATAATTATATTTTCTTTTAAAATTTTAAAAAAACAATAATGGTTATAATAGTGTGTTAATAGCTACTATAAAATTTTATTGTTTTATTTTTTAATTTGAGTTATTAAAAACCATTCACAACTTATGAATTATTTAAAACCTTAAAAATCAATTTAAATTTAGAGTTATTAACAATAGTTGTAAACAGTAATTAACTTAAAATTATTAATAGTTAATAGCTAAATCTATGTAAACAAATTGTAAAATTTATGTTGATAAACTTTTACCAAAAACTCATAATTTTTTTTGTTTATGTCTAAACACTTCTAGTATTATAAAATTATTTTAAACTACCAAAAATACTTGTAAAACTTTACCCATACTTCTTAACATTTAGATTACATAGCTAAATCGTTAACAATTAAAAGGTTATTAAAAATTATATTTTTTTGATTGTTTATAACTGTGGATAACCGTTTGTTTCTGTATTTTTGTTGTTGCAACACAATTAAAATCAATTTATTATGACAATTGCCATTGGAAACGATCACGCAGGAACAAAATATAAGTTCGAAATTATAAAACATTTAGAAGAAAAAGGATATAAAGTATTAAATTTTGGAACTGACACAAATGATTCTATGGATTACCCAGATGCAATTCATCCAACAGCAGATGCCTTAGAAAGTGGTCAGGCAGAATTAGGTATTATTCTTTGTGGATCGGGCAATGGAGCACAGATGACAGCAAATAAACATCAAGGTATTAGAGCTGCACTTTGTTGGAATAATGAGTTGGTTGCATTAACAAGACAGCATAATAATGCAAATGTTTTAACCATCCCTGCTCGTTTTGTATCTTTGCAACAAGCAATAGGTTTTGTAGATATTTTTCTTTCTACAGAATTTGAAGGTGGTAGACATGGAAATAGAGTAAATAAAATTTCTTGTTCTAGATAATCTTTCTTAAACAAAAATTTTTTAAAAATTAAAATCACTCAAATTGTTAAATATTTATTTTCAATTTAAGTGATTTTGCTTTTTTTAATTTTATGAAGTACTTTAAATAAAGAAATATGAAGTTCCAAATTAAAACTTTTAAAGAGTTAACTAAAACAGAACTATATAATATACTTCAATTACGTTCAGAGGTTTTTGTGGTTGAGCAAGATTGTGTGTATCAAGATATAGATTTTAAAGATCAAAAATCTTTACATGTTTTTGCATGTAAAAATGATAAAATTATAGCTTATACTCGTGTATTTAAACCAGGAGATTATTTTGCAAATTCAAGTATTGGTAGGGTAGTCGTTGCAGATACAGAGAGAAAACATGGTTTTGGACATGATTTAATGAAGACTTCTATAGAGGTTGTAAATAAATATTTTAATGTTGATAAAATTACCATTTCTGCTCAAAAATATTTAAAAAAATTCTATGAAACTCATCAATTTATTCAAGTAGGAGAAGAATATTTAGAGGATGGAATTCCACACATTAGAATGGATAGAAACTAAATATCACATAAAACAATCCACTTCTTTTACACCACCTATCTCTAAATCATCCAATTTTATTTCACCAATTCTAATACGAATTAAACGTAATGTTGGAAAACCAACAGCAGCAGTCATTTTACGAACTTGTCTAAATTTACCCTCTTTAATAATAATTGAAACCCAACTAGTAGGTCCGTGTCTTTCATCTCTAATTTTCTGACTTCGATTTGGAAATTTTGGGTCATCTATTAAAAAAGCTCTACCAGGTTTTGTCTTATATTTTTTTCCGTTAAAACCAATTTCTACCCCATTTTTTAATTGTTCAATTTCTTTTTGAGTAATAATTCCATCAACCTGAACAAAATATTCTTTCTCGTATTTATGAGATCTAATTTCTGCAGAAACTTTTCCATCTGTTGTTAATAAAAGTAATCCTTCAGAGGGCACATCTAAACGCCCTATTGCCATTGTTCCTTTTGGAAAATTATATAAATCACCCAGTAGTTTTTTTTTCCGCTTTGCGGGATTTATAAACTGAGAAATCATTCCCCATGGTTTATTTATTATAAAATGTTGGTGTTTTTTTTTCAAACTAAAGGATTCCTATTGTTACAGAAAAAATGTTTTTACCATCAGACAAACTCATATTTTTTTCTGAAAATTTTTGATCTGTATAAGAAGTGTATTGTGTTATTGGCTCTATACAAAGCATGTTGTCAACTTCTGTCCACAGCATAAAATTATTAAAACCTTTTGTAGTAATTTTTAAATTTTTCTTATGAATATTTTTTAATATAATTTTATCAGAATTTAAAACAGGAAAAGCATTAGAACCTGCTTTGTAAACATCGGTTAAGGTTATTTCTGTGCCATTAGATTCTAGAGTTTCTTTACTAGAATCCGACAATAAAAAGGCAGGATGGTAGCCCAACATAAAGGGCATTCCTTTTTCTGATTCGATGATAAATTCGACGTTTAACGAGTTCTCTAGTAAGGTAATTTTTTTTTGAAAAGTGAAATCAAACGGCCAAAATAGTTTTCCTTCTGATGATTTATTAGGAAACTTACTATTTGCTATTTGAGTATTTCTTTTATACTCTTTGATGAATTTTGCACTGTTTTTATCACAAGAATCTAGAGAGTATTCTAACTCACGTAATAATCCATGTTGGTCTAGAATTGCATCACCATTTTTGGTGTGAACTATAAAATTATTTTTAGAAGTTGGCCCTATAACAGGAAACATTTCATCATCAGAATTACGCCAACCTCTATTTCCTTTTTGATGAATATATTCATGATTATTATGTTGAAAACTAATTAATTCTCCTTTTTCAATTATAACCTTACAGTCTTTATTTTTTAATATTTCTATAGAACTCATTCATCTTTTGCTTTGTGTAAAAATAGTATAAATTAGGATGTTTTTGTTAGTAAATTATTCTTAGTTTTTTGTAACTTGTCATCTTATTAAAAATAAAAACAGCAAGATTAATGGCGACAGATAAAGAAAAAACAGCTAAACTTAAAGCACTACAACTTACACTAGATAAATTAGATAAGACTTACGGTAAAGGAGCTGTAATGAAACTTGGTGATGTAGTTACTGAAGATATTGATGCAATTTCATCTGGTTCTTTAGGATTAGATTTAGCTTTAGGCGTTGGTGGTTATCCAAGGGGAAGAGTTGTAGAAATTTATGGGCCAGAGTCTTCTGGTAAAACAACTTTAACATTGCATGCAATTGCAGAAACTCAAAAAGCTGGAGGAATTGCGGCTTTTATTGATGCTGAACACGCATTTGACAAATTTTACGCAGAAAATTTAGGAGTTGATATTGATAACTTAATAATTTCTCAACCAGATCATGGTGAGCAAGCATTAGAAATTGCAGAAAACTTAATACGTTCTGGAGCAATAGATATTGTTGTAATTGATTCTGTTGCTGCTTTAACCCCAAAGTCAGAAATTGAGGGAGAAATGGGAGATTCTAAAATGGGTCTTCATGCCCGTTTAATGTCTCAAGCGTTGCGTAAACTAACAGGTACAATTTCTAAAACAAAATGTACAGTTATTTTTATTAACCAATTAAGAGAGAAAATTGGTGTTATGTTTGGTAACCCAGAGACAACAACAGGAGGTAATGCATTAAAATTTTATGCTTCTGTACGTTTAGATATTAGACGAAGAACACAAATTAAAGACGGTGACAGAGTTATTGGAAACAGTACTAAAGTTAAAATTGTAAAAAACAAAGTAGCACCACCTTTTCAAATTGCAGAATTTGATATTATGTATGGGCAAGGAATTTCTAAAGTTGGAGAGATTTTAGATATTGGTGTAGAATTAGGTATTGTAAAGAAAGCTGGGTCATGGTTTAGTTATGGTGAAACCAAACTTGGACAAGGAAGAGATGCTGTTAAAGGTTTAATTAAAGACAATCCAGAATTAGCAGAAGAGTTAGAAGAAAAAATAAAAGCTGCTATTGATAACCAAGAATAAGTTTTAAAAGTTTTAATTATTATTAAAAATCGGCTTTAGATAAAATCAATCTACAGTCGATTTTTTATTTTAGTGCAATATGCTTTATTTAACAGAACATTTATCCTTAAAAGAAATAAATAGAGAGAATTACAGCCCATTGTATTCTTTAATGCGTACTATTTATCCATTGGCGTACAGCCATTTTTGGATTGATAAGGGAGATTGGTATGTGAATACTCAGTATTCTGAAGAAAATATTTTAAGAGAGTTATCTGAGGAAAAATCCGAGTATTATTACGTTGTTTTTAATGATGAAATTATTGGTAATTTTAGAATTATTTGGGATGAAAAATTAGAAGGTTTATCCGAGGAAAAACAAGTTAAATTACATAGAATTTATTTGCATCAGAAAATACAAGGAAAAGGAATTGGGAAAAATATTGTTTCTTGGTTGGAAAATAAAGCTAAAGAAAAAGGTTACAAAATTATCTGGTTAGATGCAATGAATGAGCAACCTCAGGCGCTTTTATTTTATAAAAATTTGGGGTTTAAGTATCATTCTCATATTTTTTTAGAGTATGATTTATTACATCAACATTTAAGGAAAATGATTCAAGTTTATAAGACCCTTTGATAGAAAGAGGTTTCACATTTTATAAAATTAAAAATAATACAAAACTAAAAACTTTAAATAAAGCAGTAACAACAATTCCTATTTTAATAAGTTTTACCTGTAATTTTTTTCGTTTTATGTTCATTTCTAATAGGTAAGACTTTAATAACTATACTCCTGTACTTCCAAAACCTCCAGAACCTCTCTCTGTTTCACTCAAAATATCAACTTCTTGCCAATTTATACGTTCGTGTTTTGTAATAATTAATTGTGCAATTCTTTCCCCAACATTAATTACAAATTCCTCATTAGATAAATTAACTAAAATTACCCCAATTTCGCCTCTATAATCTGCATCTACAGTTCCTGGAGAATTTAAAACAGTAATTCCTTTTTTAGCCGCTAAACCACTTCGAGGTCTAACTTGTGCCTCATAACCAATTGGCAGTGAAATAAATAAACCTGTTTTTACAATTGCTCTCTCTAATGGTTTTAAAGTAATGGTTTCCTTAATATTTGCTCTTAAATCCATTCCTGCCGCTCCTTCAGTTTCATAGTTAGGAGTGGCGTGTTTCGATTTGTTAATTATTTGTACGTTCATGAATAGTTAGATTGGTTTTTATATATTTTTATGAAATTTTTTACCTCTTCAAAATTATAAGAATATTTTTTAAATCTATTTATTTTTCAATAAATTATATCACAACTAAATATCAAAACCAGATTTTGTAACTTCCCGGATATAATAATTCAAAAATGCGTTCATTAATAGATACGAATTTTAGTATTTTTGACGACTTAAAAATAAATAATAATGAGCAAGCAGAAAAAAATAGCAGTATTTGGTGGTGGAAGTTGGGCAACTGCTATTGTAAAAATGTTAAGTGAAAATTTAGAAACAATTGGTTGGTACATGAGAAATGAGCAAGCAATTGATCATATAAAGGAAAATGATCATAATCCAAATTATTTGCGTGCTGCAGATATTTTTGCGAGTCAATTAGATTTGTCATCTGATATAAATTATATCGCCGAAAATTATGATGTACTTATTTTTGTCATTCCATCTGCTTTTTTAACAAGTGAATTGAATAAATTAGAAACGTCTTTAGATCATAAAATTATTGTTTCAGCAATTAAAGGTATTGTACCAGAAACAGGTTTAATTATTGGAGAACATTTTAATAAAGAATACAACATTCCACTTGAAAATATAGCTGTAATTACAGGACCATGCCATGCAGAAGAAGTCGCAATGGAGCGTTTATCATACTTAACAGTTGCTTGTCAAGACGAAGAAAAAGCACGTTTTATTGGAAATTCGTTAGAAAGTTGGTATATAAAAACCAAACTTTCTGATGATATTATTGGCACTGAATATGCTGCGATGTTAAAGAATATTTATGCTGTTGCTGCTGGTATAGCGCATGGTTTAGGGTATGGAGATAACTTTCAAGCAGTACTAATGAGTAATGCAATTAGAGAAATGAAACGTTTTATTAAAAAGACTCATAAGATGAAACGAAATATTAATCATTCTGCCTATTTAGGCGACTTGTTAGTTACTGGTTACTCCTTGTTTAGTAGAAATAGACAATTTGGAAACATGGTTGGTAAAGGATATACCGTTAAATCTGCACAAATGGAAATGAGCATGATTGCAGAAGGATATTACGCTACCAAAAGTGCATTTAAAATAAAAGAAGAAAATGGAGCGTCCACGCCAATTATAGAAACTGTTTACAATATTTTATATGATAATAAAAGTGCTAAAAAAGAATTTAAAAAATTGACAGATAAATTAGATTAATTGTTATATTTTAGGTAATCTAATTAATTTTTAAACATTTAAGATGAAAACAATACAAGAAGTTGTAGAAAGCACGATTAGAAAAACACCTTTTATTGAAGAAGCTTTAAATGAAAAGTTGATAAACGTATCTTCTTTAGCTAGAATTATTTTACCTGATGTTTCTGCCGCTCTAAAGAAAGAAGTAAAAGTTGGTGCTGTTATGATGGCAATCAACCGGCTTTCTCCTGCAAGCGAATTACGTATTAGAAAAAATATTAAAAAACTAGCTTTAGATTTAGGTGATGTTATTGTGCGATCTGACTTATGTGATTTTACCTTTAAAAATACACCTTCTTTATTAAAAGAAATTGCAAAAATTCTAACTAAATCTGCGGATAATTCTGATTACTTTTTAACGGTCTCTCAAGGTATTTTTGAAACGAATATTGTTACAAGTAAAAACCTACAACCTTTTGTGAAAGAAATTTTTGAGTATGAAACGTTAACTCATAGCATGTTAGATTTAGCTTCTATTACTATAAAGTTACCCAAAGATAACCTAGAGCAATCAGGGGTTTATTACTTTATTTTAAAACAATTAGCTTGGGCGGATATTCCTTTACAAGAAATTATCTCTACTACAAACGAAATGACTATTGTTGTAAAAGAAGAAGATATCAACCAAACATTTTCTATTTTAATGGATATGAAATTAAGCTAATTAAATGGCAAAAAATGATCCTTATGCGGCTTTAAGAATTAAGCAGTTTAATCTCTTTTTGTTTGTTCGCTTTTTACTGGTTTTTGGTTGGTCTATGCAATTTATTGTTATTGAATGGCAAGTATATTCTATTACAAAAGATCCTCTGTCTCTCGGAATAATTGGGCTGATGGAAATAGTTCCGGCATTTTCTATGGCTTTATTTGCTGGTCACATCGTAGATCAAAATGAAAAAAGAAACTTATTAGCAATTTGTACAGCTGCTTTCTCATTAATTAGTTTAGGCTTATTTTTATTAACTTCAGAAACCATTATTGACAGTTGGTCCACAAATGCGGTATTATATTCTATTTATGTATTGGTTTTTTTTGGTGGATTTTTACGTTCATTTTTTGGACCTACAATTTTTTCTTTGGTTGCATTATTAGTTCCTAAAAAAATATATCATAACGCTGCTACCTGGAGCACAAGTACTTGGAAAACAGCATCCGTTTCCGGAGCTTTATCCGGTGGTTTTTTTATTAGTTGGATTGGAGTTGATAAAACTCTAAGCTTAGTCTTTATTCTAGTAATGTTATCACTTATAGTTCTTTTTCAGATAAAAAAACAACCAATTTTAAATACTAAAATTGACGAACCTATGAAAGAGAGCTTAAAAGCAGGAGTAAAGTTTGTTTTTCAGAATAAAGCAATTTTAGGGGTTTTAAGTCTAGATATGATTGCAGTTTTATTCGGAGGAACTGTTGCTATATTATCTGTTTTTGCACAAGACGTTTTAAATGTTGGTCCGGAGGGTTTTGGTATTTTAAATGCGTCTATTTCAATGGGAAGTATATTAACAATGTTGATAACAACGTACATTCCTATTAATAAAAATACAGGTAAGAAAATGTTAATTTCTGTTTTTATTTTTGGACTTAGTATTATTGCTTTTGGATTGTCTTCGATTTTTTGGATAAGTATTTTAGCATTGTTTATAAGTGGGGCTGCAGATGGAATATCGATGGTTATTCGTCAAACAATTTTACAATTAAAAACTCCTGATGATATGAGGGGAAGAGTCTCTTCTGTAAATTCTATGTTTGTTGGTTCTTCCAATGAACTAGGTGCTTTTGAGAGTGGTTTAGCTGCTAAACTATTAGGACCAGTAGTTGCAGTGGTTTTTGGAGGAACTATGACATTAATTACCGTTGTTGCAACAGGAGTTTTCAACCCAACTTTAAGAAATTTAGATTTAACAACTGAGATTGAAACCAACGAGGAAGAGGAATAATTTTTTTAATACTATTAATTTTTATTACTTGTTGTAATCAACTTATACCTTAAAAATATTTTATAAATGACTACCTTAAACTAACTTAAAACTTTTATTTATGGAATATGGATTTCTTTCAGTAATACCACCAATTGTTGCCATTATCTTAGCATTAAAAACAAAGCAAGTTTACATTGCCTTGTTGTTTGGAATTTGGTTTTCTTGGTTGATTATTAAAGGTTGGAATCCGTTAGACGGAACCTTAGCAATGATTGAAGGATTGGTAAATGTTTTTCAATCGAAAGGAAATACGAGAACCATAATGTTCAGTGCATTGGTTGGTTCGTTGTTAATTTTTATTCAATACTCTAGAGGTGTAGAGGGTTTTATCAATATAATTAATAAAAAACTAGCAAAATTAGAAGATAAAAAAACAGGTTATAGTAGAGTAATTGTTCAGCTTTTGGCAACCTTTACAGGTTTATTATTGTTTGTTGAAACAAGTATTAGTTCATTAACCGTGGGTGCGTTATATCGTCCTATTTTCGATAAATTTAGAATACCGAGAGAAAAATTAGCTTACATAGCAGATTCGAGTTCTGCACCTTCATCTATTTTAATTCCTTTTAATGCTTGGGGAGCTTTTATAATGGGACTTTTATTAACGCAAGGAATTGACAAACCTTTTTCTGTGATGATCAGTTCTATTAAGTACAACTTTTATCCTTTGTTAGCAATTACAATTGTGTTCATTGTAATTTTTATAAAAAAGGACATTGGTTCTATGAAAAATGCTGAAAAAAGAACTAAAGAAACAGGTGAATTGATGAATAAAGGTTCAAAACCAATGGTTTCTGATGAAATTACTTCATTTCCAGCTAAAAAAGGCATACAAGCTAAAGCGTATAATATGATTGTACCGCTTTTAACAATGGTTTTTATGATGCCAATTAATTTAATTTATACAGGTTGGAGTTCCGTTGAAAACGCTACATCTTTTTCTAATCATGCCTCAGAAGCAATCGGTAAAGGTTCTGGTTCATCATCCGTTTTATACGCCGTAATTACCGCACTTTTGGTTGCTATGGTTATGTATTTCATTCAGGGAATTATGAAACCAAAAGAAGCTGTAAATTTAACCTTAAAAGGAATTAGTGAGTTAATGCCATTGGCTTTGTTAATGTTGTTAGCATTTGCTATTGGTGACGCTTGTAAAGAGTTAGAAACCGGTATTTATGTAGCGAATGCAACAAAAGAATGGTTGTCGCCGGAGTTATTACCAGCAGTTGTTTTTATAATTAGTTCTTTTATTGCATTTTCTACTGGAACCTCTTGGGGAACATTTGCGATAATGTTGGCAATTTCTGTACCAATGGCAAATATTCATGGAGCAGATTTAACAATTGTTGTTGCTGCAACTTTAGGTGGAGGAATTTTTGGAGATCATTGTTCACCAATTTCAGATACTTCCATAATATCTTCTATGGCTTCAGCAAGTGATCATATAGATCATGTAAAAACACAATTGCCTTATGCTTTAATTGGTGGTGTAATATCAGTATTTTTATATTTGATTATTGGGTTTTTAGGTTAAAGTGAATCTAAAGTTTTTAAGAATTTAGAGTGCTACCGCAAGGTTACGCTTTTAGTACTCAAGTTTTATTCACTCTTAATAAAAGAGCTCAAATAAATGCTTCATTCTTTTCAATTTTATAAAACAAAAAAACACTCTATTATTGGGAGTGTTTTTTGCTAAAATATTTTGCAAACTAAAAAGTATACAGGACAATTACTTCGCTAAAATCCCTCGTTTTTTAATTTCTTTAATCATACGTAAAGCACCTTCTTTAACGGTATTTTCTTTAAAAATAAACGTTTTTTCATACAATGTATTTCCTTCGAAAAAAGTAACCTGAAAACGATTGTTTAATTTGAATAATTCAGGTTGAATAAATTCAATCTTCGCAAAAGAGTTAGCATGTAGTTTATCTAATTTTTTACGAATTAAAGAGGTTGTTTTTGTCTCAGAAAAACCTTGAGAAACAATCACCATCATTTCTAAATCAACATTTTTATTGTTTATAATGTATACATTCCAATCATCTGTTTTATACAGATCGTTAAACTCATAAACAACAGCCATTTCCACATCTATAACTTCCGGTATTTGTATGTCTTTTCTCATTTATGAAGAACTTGTTTCAGTATATTTTTACCAAAGTTTGTAGAAATCGTCTTTAGAAATAACATCTCCATCACATTCATCAATAGTTAATGTTCCATCACATAAACTACCAAATTCATCCTCTAGTTTGTCTTCATTATATTTGGTAAGTTTTCCGTTTTTATAAACAGTAATTTGTTTTAAAACTTTATTTGTGTCATTGGTTTCAAAATACCAAGTTGAGGTTCCCCAATCTGCATATTCGTCATCTCTATTTTCGTCCCAAAATTGTGAAAAATAGTTCATTAAATGACAGATTTAAATTGCTCTAAAAAACGTTTGTCATTTTCATAAAACATTCTAATATCGGGTATTTGATATAATAACATTGCAATACGCTCTATTCCCATCCCAAAAGCATATCCAGAGTATTTTACAGGGTCAATATTCGCATTTTTTAGTACATTAGGGTCTACCATTCCACACCCCATAATTTCTAACCAACCAGTACCTTTTGTAATTCTATAATCTGTTTCGGTTTCCAATCCCCAATAAATATCAACTTCAGCACTTGGTTCAGTAAATGGGAAATAAGACGGTCTTAATCGTATTTTAGATTTTCCAAACATCTCTTTTGTAAAGTATAAAAGTGTTTGTTTTAAATCTGCAAAAGAAACATCTGTATCTATATACAAACCCTCTACTTGATGAAAAATACAGTGAGCTCTTGCAGAAATATCTTCATTTCTAAAAACTCTTCCTGGAGAAATCGTTCTTATTGGGGGCTGATTTTCTTCCATGTAACGGACTTGTACAGAGGAAGTATGTGTTCTTAGCAAAATATCTGGGTCTTGCTCGATAAAAAATGTATCCTGCATATCTCTAGCCGGATGGTGTGATGGTAAGTTTAAAGCAGTAAAATTATGCCAATCATCTTCAATCTCTGGACCTTCGGAAACCGTGAATCCAACTTTATTAAAAACTTCAATAATTTGGTTTTTAACCAATGAAATTGGATGACGAGAACCCAAGTTAATAGGTTCTGATGGGCGCGTTAAATCTCCATAAAAAGATTTTTGACTTTGAACACCTTCTAGGGAGTCGTTTAACTCAGTTACTTTTTCCTCAGCCGCATTTCTTAAACTATTTAAAGCTTGTCCTAAATCCTTTTTAAGTTGAGGATCTACGTTTTTAAATTCAGCAAAAAGTTCTTTCAATAATCCTTTGCTTCCTAGGTATTTAATTCTAAATGTTTCAACTTCTTCTTTTGTAGATGCATTAAATGACTTTACATCACCAATCAGTTCTTTTACTTTATCTAACATTTTTAACGGATAATTAGGCTGCAAATCTACTATTTTTTAAAGAGTTTCATATTGTATTTGTGAATAAAACATCCTCTAAGAATTAAATTGATTAAAAAAATGAATTTCAATTAATATTTTACAAGATTTTTAATTTTATGATATTGAAAATTTAATATCTTTACATCGTTTAATTTTTATTAATATCATAAAAAAACATGGATAAAAGTATTAAATTTAAAATTAATGAGTTCATGGACTTGGTGAAACAAAGAAATAGCCATGAGCCAGAATTCTTACAAGCTGTGCATGAAGTTGCCGAAACGGTAATTCCTTATATTGTTAAGAATGACATTTATTTTGGTAAAAACATCCTTTTAAGAATGGTAGAGCCAGAAAGGCAAATTTCCTTCAGAGTTTCTTGGGTGGACGACAATGGAGTTATTCAAGTAAACAGGGGCTATAGAGTTCAAATGAACTCTGCAATCGGTCCTTACAAAGGTGGTTTGCGATTTCATCCTTCAGTAAATGCAAGTATTTTAAAGTTTTTAGCTTTCGAGCAAGTATTTAAAAACTCTTTAACAACTTTACCAATGGGTGGAGGGAAAGGTGGTTCTGACTTCGATCCGAAAGGAAAATCAGACAACGAGGTTATGCGTTTCTGTCATGCATTTATGAGTGAGTTATGTAAACATATTGGACATAATACAGATGTTCCGGCAGGTGATATTGGTGTTGGTGGTAGAGAAATTGGATATATGTTTGGTATGTACAAAAAATTACAGAATACTTTTACCGGAGTTTTAACAGGTAAAGGAGCGACTTGGGGAGGTTCTCTAATTAGACCAGAAGCTACTGGTTATGGCGATGTGTATTTTGCAGAAAATATGTTAAACAGAAATAATGATTCTATTAAAGGAAAAACAATAGTGGTCTCTGGATCTGGTAATGTCGCACAATATGCTACACAAAAAGCAACTCAGTTAGGCGGAAAAGTTGTCACACTATCTGATTCATCAGGATACATTTATGATGCAGATGGTATTAATGAAGAAAAGTTAGTGCATATTATGCATTTAAAAAATGTAAAAAGAGCAAGAATTAGTGAATATATAAATACGTACCCTAGTGCTACATTTCACGAAGGAGAGAGGCCATGGTCTGTAAAATGTGATATTGCTTTACCATGTGCAACTCAAAACGAGATAAATGGAGATGAGGCTAAATTATTAGTTAAAAATGGATGTATTTGCGTTGCAGAGGGTGCAAATATGCCCTCAACTCCTGAAGCAATTCATGAGTTTCAAAAAGCAAATATTTTATTTGCTCCAGGGAAAGCATCAAATGCTGGAGGTGTTGCAACTTCTGGTTTAGAAATGAGTCAAAACTCTTTACGTTTAAGTTGGACAAGAGAAGAGGTTGATGAAAAATTAAAAACAATCATGAAAGACATACATGCTTCTTGTGTAAAATATGGAATAAAAGAAGATGGTTCTGTAGATTATATTACGGGTGCAAATATTGCTGGTTTTGTAAAAGTAGCAGACGCCATGTTAGCGCAGGGAGTTGTTTAAAAAAATATTTCAAGATTCAATTATTCAACGCATCAATTTAATTGGTGCGTTTTTTTGTATAGTTTGTAAAAAAGTTAATTATATTTTAGCAATTAGTCTTTCTTTTCTTTGTGCTAAATATTTATATAATTTTATTAGATGTTATTTATTTCTCCTTTTTTCTTTGGATTTTTTTTCTCCTTTGCAGGCTCTATTACTCCAAGTATGTTAAATATGACAGCTTTAAAAATTAGGATAGAAAAAGGTAAAAGCGCAGTTAATCGTTATGCTTTTGGGGTTTCTCTAATTGTAATTCCACAAGTTTATATTGCTATTCTTTTAACTAAATACATTGCACAAAATCCTAAAATATTAGAAACGTTAGAAAAAGTAGGAATTCTAATATTTATCTTGTTGTCGTATTATTTTTTTATAGAATCTAAAAAAAGTAAAAAAGAGTTAGAAGTGGTCAAAGCTAAAAGCGAAAACTCTTTCTTAATGGGAATAACACTATCTAGTTTAAATGTTTTTGCAATTCCTTTTTTTTGCGGAATAGTAATAACCTTAGATGCTTTTAAATTGTTTAATTTCAATCTTGTTCCTATTATTTCGTTCACTTTTGGTTCAATTGTAGGTACATTTTACATCCTATTCTTATATGGAAAATATGCTAAAATTATTCAGAGTAAAACAGGAAAATTAACAAAAGATATTAATATTATTTTAAGTATTTTGACCGCTTTGGCGGCTATTTTTACAGTAATAAAATTATTTATTTGAAAAACAATAACATGAAAACAATTAAAAACTCAGTTATTGAAGGAAAACATAAGAAACCAATTATTACAGATGTTTTTTATAAGGAAGACTTCCAGCCTAAAAAAGTTGTAATTTTTTGTCATGGTTATAAAGGCTTTAAAGATTGGGGCGCTTGGAACATAATGGCAACAACTTTTGCAAACAATGGTTTCTTTTTTATAAAATTTAATTTTTCCCATAATGGAGGAACTATAGAGCAACCGATAGACTTTCCTGATTTAGAAGCTTTTGGTCATAATAATTACTCTAAAGAATTAGATGATTTAGAAACAGTAATAGATTGGATTACTAATAATTCTGATTTTAAAAGTGAAATAAAAATTGATGATGTTTCTTTGATTGGGCACAGCAGAGGAGGTGGTGTTGTGCTTTTAAAAAGCAATGAAGATGCCCGAATTAAAAAGGTAATTACGCTTGCTGGAGTTTGTGATTTTGAGAAAAGAACAGCAACTATTAGCGATTTAGAACAGTGGAAAAATAATGGCGTAAAATACGTTTTAAACGGACGGACAAAGCAAAATATGCCTCATTATTATCAGTTTTATGAGGATTTTATTCAAAATAAAGAGCGATTTGATATTAAAAACGCTATTGAAAATTTAAATATTCCGATTTTAATAATTCATGGGAGTAACTATACTTCTGTATCTATAAAAGAAGCAGAAAACTTGCATCAATGGGGTGAAAAAAGTGAATTTAAAATCATAGAAAATGCAAATCATGTTTTTAATACTAGTCATCCCTGGAAGCACAAGTACCTATCAAAAGAATTAGAAGAGGTAGTGAATCTTTGTATTGATTTTTTAAAATAAATATTCTTTTTAGCACAAGTATTAGTAAAAAAGATCGATTTATTACTTGTTTAAAAATGGTCTTTTTGAAATGAAAGGCAGTATCTTTTTTGTATTTTAGAAGCATGGCATTACACCCTCCTTTCAGAAAAATAATTCATGTAGATATGGATGCTTTTTATGCATCGGTAGCAGAATTAGATAATCCAGAATTAAGAGGTAAGGCAATTGCAGTAGGAGGTGAGGGTAGAAGAGGTGTAATATCCGCAGCAAGTTACGAAGCACGTAAGTTTGGAGTAAAATCGGCAATGAGTGGAGCTTTGGCAAAACAAAAATGTCCTCATTTAATTTTTGTGAAAACAGATTTTAAGCGGTATAAAGAAATATCTTTAAAGGTTAGAAATATCTTTTACGAATATACAGATTTGGTAGAACCACTGTCTCTAGATGAAGCTTATTTAGATGTTACTGAAAATAAAAAAGGAAACCCATCTGCAAATACAATTGCGAGAGAGATTAGACAGCGTATTTTTAATGAAACAGGTTTAATTGCATCCGCAGGTATTTCTATTAATAAATTTATAGCAAAAGTAGCTTCCGACATAAACAAACCAAATGGACAAAAAACAGTTCATCCAGATGAGGTCCTTCAATTTTTGGAGGAATTGCCTGTGAATAAATTTTACGGTGTTGGTAAAGTAACCGCATCTAAAATGTACAACCTAGGTATTTTTGTGGGTAGTGATTTAAAGAAACAAACAAGAGAAGAATTGGTGAAACTCTTCGGAAAATCAGGAGATCATTATTATAATATTGTTCGAGGAATTCATAAAAGCCCGGTTAAACCCAATAGAATTCGAAAATCTGTTGCAGCTGAACGCACTTTTTTAGAAAACATTTCTTCTGAAATTTTTATGATTGAAGAGTTAGAAAAAATTGCAGAAGAGTTAGAGAAAAGAATGATAAAACTGGATACAAAAGGAAAAACAATTACCTTAAAAATTAAATATTCAGATTTTACACAATACACGAGAAGTAAAACCAAAAAGTATTTTATGCAGAACCTAAAAGAGTTCTTTCCTTTGGTAAAAGAACTATTATTTCAAGAAAAGTTATTGAATTCAGTTCGTTTGTTAGGATTGTCGTTTAGCAATTTGAATACAGTTAAGAAAGAGCCTTTTTGGGTGCAGTTAAAGATTGATTTTAACAACCAAAGTTTTTAATAGATATTTAAAAACTGTTTATTGATGAGAACAAGATTATAAAAAAGTAACGTGGAAAACTTTCCTTTTTTTTATTTACAAAAAAAATCAGAATGAGTTCAAAAATAAAAGAAGCTCTTTTTAAAGAGTGCGTGGCTTTTGTAAATAAACGATTGCAAACTGTTGAAGAGTTAATTTCATCTCATCAAAAAGCATTGCAATCAGAAACTAAAAGTTCTGCTGGAGATAAGCACGAAACAGGGCGAGCTATGTTGCAGTTAGAAATGGAAAAAGCAGGACAGCAAATTTTAGGAATAAACCAAATGAAATTAGTTTTGTCAAAAATAGATATTTCTAATAGTACAGAGGTAGTTCATTTGGGAAGTGTTCTTGAAACAAATTCCTTGAATTATTTTCTTTCGATTTCTGCGGGAAGAATAATCGTTGAGGATAAAATCTATTTTGCTATCTCCATATTGTCACCAATAGGTAAATTATTATTAGGAAAGAAAGTTAATGACGAGTGCTTGTTTAGAGGTGAAAAAATTCAAATCAAAAAAATTAATTAAGAAAAAAATAATTTTTATAGTCACAAATAATTGATTTTATACGTGTTTATTTGACACTTATTTTTGCGAATAAAAATCGAGAAAAAATATGTATTTAAGTTGGTCAAATGTTAGATTTAAAGATTTATTTATAACTATTCTAAATACCTATGAAAACGTTCTTAAATCTTTGTTTAAAAAACTCTTAAGCCGTATTTTTGTGCTACTTAATTTAACTTATCAAAACAATGAGCGGATTTTTCAAATCTTCAATTGGAAGGAAGGTGTCAATGGCACTTTCAGCATTTTTTTTAATGTTCTTCTTATTACAACATTTAGCAATTAATCTTTTATCAGTTTTTAGCCCAGATACTTTTAACGAAGTTTCTCATTTTATGGGAACTAATCCATTAGTGCAGTTTGCATTACAACCGGTTTTAATATTTGCGGTTGTTTTTCACTTTGTAATAGGCTTCATTTTAGAGTTAAAAAATAAAAAAGCACAAGGCACTTCGTACGCTAAAAATAATGGTGCAGCAAATTCTACTTGGTTTAGTAGAAATATGATTTATAGTGGAATGACAATTTTAGCTTTTATAGGTTTGCATTTTATAGATTTTTGGTTTCCAGAAATTAACACAAAATTCATTCAAGGTGATTGGTCTGGTGTTAAAGAAGGTGTTGACGGGTATCGTTACCACGAAGAATTAGTTCATAAATTTTCAAACCCAATTAGAGTTGCAGCGTATGCTGTTGCGTTTGTATTCTTAGGTTTGCATTTAGCACATGGTTTTACTTCAGCATTTCAATCTGTTGGAGCAAATTCACTTCGTAAAAAACTAGAAAAATTAGGTAAAGCGTATGCAATTATAGTTCCTTTAGGGTTTATTTTTATCGCTTTATATCATCACTTAAATCATTAATCTTAGAAAGATGGCTTTAGATTCAAAAGTACCTCAAGGTCCAATTAAAGACAAATGGACAGATTATAAAAATCAGATAAATTTGGTAAATCCGGCAAACAAAAGACATATAGATGTTATTGTTGTTGGTACAGGTTTAGCAGGAGGCTCTGCTTCTGCAACTTTAGCAGAATTAGGTTATAATGTAAAAGCATTTGCTTATCAAGATTCCCCACGTAGAGCTCATTCAATTGCGGCTCAAGGAGGAATTAATGCAGCAAAAAATTATCAAGGTGATGGAGATTCTACCTACCGTTTATTTTATGATACGGTAAAAGGTGGAGATTATCGTTCTCGTGAAGCAAACGTTTACCGTTTGGCAGAGGTTTCTGCAAATATTATTGATCAGTGTGTAGCGCAAGGAGTTCCTTTTGCTCGTGATTATGGTGGTTTGTTAGACAATCGTTCTTTTGGTGGAGTTTTGGTTTCAAGAACTTTCTACGCGAAAGGACAAACGGGTCAGCAATTACTATTGGGCGCATATTCTGCTATGAATCGACAAATTGCGCGAGGTAAAATAGAAATGTTTAACAGACATGAAATGTTAGATGTTGTTGTTGTTGATGGAAAAGCAAGAGGAATTATTGCTCGTAACTTGGTTACAGGAGAAATCGAAAGACATTCTGCACACGCAGTTGTTATTGCCTCTGGGGGTTACGGGAATGTATATTTTTTATCTACAAATGCAATGGGTTCTAACGTAACAGCGGGTTGGAAAATCCACAAAAAAGGAGCACATTTTGCAAACCCTTGTTACACGCAAATCCACCCAACTTGTATTCCGCGTTCTGGCGACTATCAGTCTAAATTAACTTTGATGTCAGAATCTTTGAGAAATGATGGCCGTATTTGGGTTCCAAAAAATTTAGATGATGTAAAAGCAATTCGTGAGGGAAGCAAAAAACCTACAGATTTATCTGAAGACGAAAGAGATTATTATTTAGAGAGACGTTATCCTGCTTTTGGTAACTTAGTTCCGCGTGATGTTGCATCTAGAGCAGCTAAAGAGCGTTGTGATGCTGGTTATGGTGTAAATGCAACAGGAGAAGCGGTTTATTTAGATTTTGCTGCTGCTATTGTACGTTATGGTAATGAGCAGGCAAAAATTAAAAATATCAATAACCCTTCTGATGCTAAAGTGCAAGAGTTAGGAAAAGCAATCGTAAAAGCTAAATACGGTAACCTATTTCAGATGTACGAAAAAATCGTAGATGAGAACCCGTATGAAACACCAATGATGATTTATCCTGCGGTGCACTATACAATGGGTGGTGTTTGGGTTGATTATAATTTAATGACGACAATACCTGGTTGTTATGCAATTGGAGAAGCAAACTTCTCTGATCACGGCGCAAACAGATTGGGAGCATCAGCATTAATGCAAGGTTTAGCGGATGGTTATTTTGTTTTACCATATACAATTGGAGATTATTTAGCTGATGATATTAGAACTGGAAAAATATCTACGGATACTCCAGAGTTTGAAGCAGCAGAAAAAGAAGTTTCAGAAAGGATTGAATTTTTTATCAATAATAAAGGAACACATTCTGTGGATTATTACCATAAGAAGTTAGGTAAAATTATGTGGGACAAATGTGGAATGTCTAGAAATGAAGCTGGATTAAAAGAAGCTATTGAGGAGATTTCTGCATTGCGTAAAGATTTTTGGAAAAATGTAAATGTACCAGGAACAGCTACAGAATACAACGAGCAATTAGCGAAAGCAGGGAGAGTTGGAGATTTCCTAGAATTAGGAGAGTTGTTTGCAAAAGATGCTTTAGTTAGAGAAGAATCTGCCGGAGGACATTTTAGAGAAGAACATCAAACCGAAGATGGTGAAGCAAAAAGAATAAAAGAATTCCAATTTGTTTCTGCTTGGGAATATAAAGGAGAACCAAAAGACGCTGTTTTACACAAAGAAGAATTGGTATACGAGAATATAGAAGTTAAAGAAAGAAGTTATAAATAAGAAGACATTATGAACTTAACACTTAAAATTTGGAGACAAAAAGACGCTAATTCCAAGGGTCAAATGACAGATTATAAAGTTTCTGAGATTTCAGAGCATATGTCTTTCTTAGAAATGATGGATGTTTTAAACGAACAAATTATCAACAAAGGCGAAGAACCAGTGGCTTTTGATCACGATTGTAGAGAGGGTATTTGTGGTATGTGTTCTATGTACATTAATGGAGAAGCACATGGCCCAGACAGAGGTGTAACAACTTGTCAGTTGCACATGAGAATGTTTAAAGACGGAGATACAATTACTATTGAACCATTCAGAGCAGCAGCTTTTCCAGTAATTAAAGATTTAGTAGTAGATCGTTCTGCTTTTGATAGAATACAGCACTCTGGTGGATATATTTCTGTAAACACATCAGGAAATACCCAAGATGCAAATACTACACCTATTTCTAAACACGCAGCAGATGAAGCCATGGATGCTGCAACTTGCATTGGTTGTGGTGCTTGTGTAGCAACTTGTAAAAATTCTTCTGCAATGTTATTTGTTGGTGCAAAAGTATCTCAATATGCCTTATTGCCACAAGGACAAGTAGAAGCTGCAGATAGAGTTCAAAATATGGTAGCTCAAATGGATTTAGAAGGTTTCGGAAACTGCACAAACACAGGTGCTTGTGAAGTAGAATGTCCTAAAGGAATTTCTCTAGACAATATTGCTAGAATGAATAGAGAACTTATGAAAGCTAATATTTAAATCTTATTAGTTAACTTTATGTCAAAATAGGTATTTAAAAACTCAAAAAA